>SCPO01001122.1_pt1 | contig 144728 bp, 134 predicted proteins | sample 6106821 | NCBI WGS metagenome assembly SCPO01 (sample SAMN10720448, study PRJNA508395) | human gut metagenome | isolation source: Participant 2 stool, 0 month | host: Homo sapiens | collected 2017
GTGATTTGTTACTACAAATGCAGCCTCAGTAATAGCCTTATCTACATCACCACGAGATAATGTTTGACGAGATAATACATTTCCATTTGGATGTAATTGAGGCGCATCTGGTTTCAATGCTTCTAATGGATCTACTACAGGCTCTAACTCTGTATAATCAACTTCAACGAGCAAGAACTTCGTCTAAAGTATTTTCTCTGTAGTTGCTACGAGTGCAATTGCATCGCCAACATAGCGAGTATTATCACCTTCTGCAATGAGCACATCCCAGTCTGCCACTAAATGACCAGTCTTATTGAATGGTACATCTTTTGCAGTTAAAGCTGTTACACATTTAGGATGTGCAAGTGCTTTAGAAACATCAACGCGATCGACTCTAGCACGAGGATATTTAGAACGCAATGCTTTAGCATAAATCATGCCGTCCATATGGATATCATCAGCGTATTGTCCAGTACCTAGTGCTTTTTCCTCCGCGTCTACACGGTGTAAACGAGCACCTACATTACCAGTTGTATCCTTTTCAGGGACTGGTAAGTTCTCACGGAACATTTTTGCTGCTAGCATAATGCCTTCTTCGATTTTCACATAGCCTGTACAACGACAAATATTACCTAAAATAGCTTTTTTAACATCATCAGCTGTAGGATTATTATTTTCGTCAATCAACGCTTTTGCACTAATAATCATACCAGGGATACAGAAGCCACATTGCACTGCTCCGCATTCACCAAAAGCATAGGTGTATACTGCTTTTTCCCGCTCAGTTAGGCCCTCAATCGTTACAACTGATTTACCATCCAATTGGGATAATTTACTTACACAAGCCTTAGCTTTTTTTCCGTCTATAATTACTGTACACGTACCACAAGCACCCGCACTACAACCTTCTTTAGTGCCCGTTAATTTCAAATCAGCTCGCAAGAAATCAATTAAACGCTGATCCTCTTGAACCTCATGTTGGGTGCCATTCACTTGAAAGCGGTACATATATAGCCCTCCTTTCATTAAGGAATACATTCACCAAGATATGATTCTGTTAAGGATCCATCTTGTACCACATGGTGACCTCTAAGGATTACATCTCGAACCTTACCGGTTACGGATATTCCCTCATAAGGTATATAGTCAGCCTTTGTATGGGCAGACTCTTTGGAAAGAACATGTTCTACGCTCTTATCAACAATTGTAATATCCCCATCACTACCTACAGCTAATGTCCCCTTCTTAGGATACATGCCATATAGTTTCGCGGGGTTTTCACTAACTAGTTTCATAAAATCTACGGCACTCATATTGCATTGGTTTACCAATACATCATAAGCGACGATGCCCCGCTCCTCAGCGCCTGGAATGCCGCCTGGAATACGGGTAAAGTCATGACGACTTTTTAGTTTTTGACTCTCAAAATTGAAGCTACAGTGATCGGAGCCAATAGTTTGGAATATTCCATTTACTAATGCTTCCTTTAATGTCATTTGATCTACTTTAGTTCTAAGAGGTGGACTCATCACATATTTAGCGCCTTCATAATTAGGCAAGCTATATCGTGATTCATCAAGTACCAAATATTGTGGACATGTTTCACAAGTCACGGTATGACCTAATGAGCGTTCTCGAAGGATTTCTTCTACCCCTTCTTTAGAACTTACATGCACAACATGTACTGGATACTCTAGAGAAGCGCCGATTGTACTAAATCGTTTAATTGATTCGGATTCAATCATAGCTGGTCTCGTAAGAGGATGATTACTTATATCTAATTCACCGCGCTTACGCTTATCAGCTACGAGTGCATCGATGAGATCACCATTTTCACAGTGAGCTCCTACAAGTGCGCCTGTTGGTTTGATAGCTTCAATAGCGTCATAAATCTCACGGTCCGTTAAACGGAAAGCCATAAGCTAAATATACCTTAAAGGATGATACACCAGCTTCAACTACTTTTGGGATTTCACTGGCCACAGTATCATTCATTTCTACAAGTTCCATATGGAATTTGTAGTCACAGGACAATGCCCTGCGGCACGCTCCTTATGAACCTCTAAGCCTTTACAAAGGGAGCCTTCCTCAGGAGAAGCAAAATTGATAATTGAAGTAGTCCCGCCAAGGATAGCAGCCTTTGTGCCACTATCAAAATCATCCGCAGTAGATGCTAAAGCATTAGTCATTTGGAAGTGTGTATGAGGATCTATAAATCCTGGGAATACATAGCAACCTTTTGCATCAATTACTTTAGCTCCTTCTGGAACAGGAACGTGTTCATCGATGGCGACAATTTTGTCGCCATCAATTAATTAATCTCCGGTAAGGATTCGATTAGTTAAGACCAATTCCCCTTGTTGTATGATAATCATGATACATAGTACACATGCTCTTTACAGAAGGCATGTACAACTCCTTTCAATTCTTCAGGTAATGCATCAATGTCACATACGGCTTCTTCACCTTTGAAGCGGTAACCACAGCTAGTGCCTGTGATGTAGAAACCATCATTTGTACTATCTGCTAAAGCTTCAGCATTGTGGAAGAATGTAATGCGATCCTTGTATGGTTGACAAGGTTCTACGCAATGACATGCACAGTTACCACACTCATTACAGCTTTGATCTACATGGACGATCAATTTAGCATCATTTACAGTAACGACTTCATTACATCTATTAGGACATACGCGAACGCAAGAACCACACACTACGCGGCAGTGGTAGTCAGAGCTACGTGTACCAGGGAAGGATGGCATTGCTTCACGTTTTTTCTTCATTGCATCGCTTTTTTTGAATACTTTATTTTCAGCGATGTCTTTAGCAAGTTCTGCGATAAGTTCTTTATGAACTTTTAATGCAGCGTTATAATCAGTAGATTCAACTTCATCTGCCAAAGCTTTGAAAGTATTGTAACCTTCGCCTTGTAGAAGAATTGTACATACTGTTACAGGCCAGATACCACAATCAAAGATAGCTTTGATATTTTGTTTTACAGCACCACCGCTATAAGACATTGGTAAGCGTTCACCGAATTGAGCACTGAGAAGCTCAGCTACACCAATTGTTACAGGTAACAAGGATTTACCAGACATGTACATTTGCTCACCTGGCAATTCATTGTTATGAATTTGTACAGGGAATGTATTTGTCAATTTAACGCCAAAGATTTTGTTGTGTTTTTCACCAAGAGCGATAAGACGTTCTAACATTGGAACAGCTTTATCGAATTGAAGGTCAACTTCGAATTGATGATCTTCAAAGTCAATGTATTCAAAGCCAGCATTATCTAACAACTCTCTAATGCGTTTTGGACCTAACAATGTAGGGTTGCATTTCAAGTATAAGTGAAGGCCTTTTTCACTGATAAGGTAAGAACAAATGGATTCGATTTCTTCAGCTGGGCAACCGTGCATTGTGGACAATGTGATTGCTTGGCAAAGATCATCGCTAATGGAGTTGATGAAATCAGCATCGATATGTTCAAATTCATCTACATGGTCAAGACACCATTGTTTGCATTCATCCCACATAGGAGATTGAGATGCGCTGCGCATCGTATTGATGAATTTATCAACCATTGGACTCTTAATGCCAGCCAAGTTGTACCCAACACTCATAATGAACAAGAAGCCATCTGGATCGCCTAAGCCTAATTCTTTAGAGATTAATTTTAACGCGAACCAAGCTTTGATGTATTCATCAGCAGCTTTATCACAGCTATATTCAGAAGACCACTCTACGTTGTATGCTTCGTCTACAGAGTAGATACAAGGTCTAGGAACACCTAATTCTTCACCGTACATAATTTGTACAGTTTTTAATTCGATGCAACGAGCACCAGCTACATAAGATGCCACAATATTTTGTGCTAACTGTGTATTAGGGCCAGCTGCAGGACCTACAGGATTTTCAATGGATTTACCAAAGATAGATAAGCGTTGATCATGATTAGTACGATGAATTTTATTTACATTGTAAATACGATTGTACATCTTGTACTCAGTCATAATGTGGTTCATCAAATTTCCGAAACTTACCGGATACATAATGTCACTCATAATGTCACACTCCTTTAAAGCGCTTGCGTTATGGGTTTAGTCGTTTCCATAAACCTTTAGATGTTGATAAAACTTCATTCATTACTTCAGCTTTGTCGATGCCTTGTAACTTACGATCGATCATACGTGGTACACCATCGCTAATAGTTGTTACCACATACATACCATTAGCACCGAATAATAAGTGACCATTGATGTTATTTTCATCAAGTGGTGTTGGTGCTGCGTAATCAAGAACGATTACGTCAGCTGCGGCACCTTTTTTAAGGATGCCAACTGTAGTATCGAAGAATTCATTCGCCATTTTACGGTTGTTTTCAAATAGCATATGAGGAACTTCGCCCCAGCCTACATATGGTTTATGTTGCTCATGTTTTACAAGGCAGTTTGCTACTTTGTAAGATTCGAGCATGTCATTTGTGTAACCATCTGTACCTAGACCAACTGTGATACCTGCACCTAATAGTTTCAAGATATCTGTTGTGCCTAATGCATTACCCATATTACTTTCTGGGTTGTGTACAACCTTAGCTTGAGATTCTTTCAATAAATCTACATCTTGGTCTGTTACGTGTACGCAGTGACCTGCAATACTCTTAGGACCTAAAATGCCAGACTCTACAAGGCGTCTAACAGGTGTCATGCCATATTTTTCTTTACTATCTGCCACATCTTCAGGGCCTTCTGCAACATGAACATGATAACCTAATTTATCTTCATTGTGAGCTTTGACATAATCTAATGTTTCAGGGCTTAGTGTAAAGGATGCATGTAAGCCCATCATAGCAGCAAGTCTTGATGGATCTTGTTTTGCTTCTTTACCAAAGCGTACGTTTTCTGCAACAGCAGCTTTCATTTGATCTACGCCGTTGCGGTCAGATACTTCATAGCATAAACAAGAACGAACGCCGAACTGTTTAGCTACATCAGCAATAACAGATAAGCTGTTATGAACTTCACCATAAGAAGCATGGTGGTCAAAAATAGTAGTTACACCATTTTCGATACAGCCTAAATACGTAAGTAATGCGCTTGCTTTTACATCAGGAGCCATCAATTTATTATCTAAGTAGAACCAAAGTCTTTCCAAGATTTCACCGAAGTTAGTCGGTGCTGGACCTGGTAACGATAAGCCTCGTGCAAGAGCGGAGTAAATATGATGATGTGCATTGATAAAACCAGGCATAATCAAGCCGCCATGAGCGTCAATGATTTCTGCATTTGCATAAGTTTTACATAACTCATCATATGTACCAATATCAACAATTTGAGTCCCGTCGATAGCAACAGCACCATCATAAATGATAGGTCTATCAGCGTCGCGAGTAATAACAGTACCTTTCCCTAAAATAATCATGTGGGCACCTCCTCAACAAAACGTTGAAATGCATACTTATAAATATATATATTATTATAATACGATACGTGTACCTGTTTTTCCTGCTATACCATCTTTAGATTTTTCTAATAATGTGATAATCGCAACACGGCCTTTTTGAGATTCAGCAAATGCAACAGCTGCTTCTACTTTAGGTTTCATAGAACCTTCGCCAAATTCGCCTGCAGCGATATACTCTTTAGCTTTTTCAACAGAGATTTCGTCTAACCATTGTTCTTTTTCGGTGCCAAAGTTAATAGCAACTTTTTCAACAGCAGTTAAGATAACGAGCACATCTGCATCAATTTGTTGTGCCAATAAGCTACTAGTCCAGTCTTTGTCGATAACGGCTGCTGCACCATGAAGTTCATTACCTTCTCTAGTTACAGGGATACCGCCGCCACCACAAGCAACGATCAGTTGTTTACCAACTAAACCTTTAATAGCTTCTAACTCGATGATTTCTTTAGGTGCAGGAGATGCTACCACGCGGCGATAGCCACGACCAGAATCTTCTTTAACAACGTAATCATAGTTCTTTTCTGCGTATTCAGCTTCTTCCTTAGTCATGAAGTGACCAATTGGTTTTGTAGGATTTTTGAAAGCTGGGTCATTTTTATCAACAAGTACTTGCGTAACCATTGTCATGGTTGGTAGATGTTCAATACCACGATTTAACAACTCTTCGTGAAGAGCATTTTGCAAGTCATAACCGATATAAGCTTGGCTCATTGCCACACATACGGATAGTGGAGTGTTTGGTTGGCCTTCTTTTTCACGAGTCAACGCTGCCATCGCATTGTTGATCATACCAATTTGTGGGCCATTACCATGTGTTACAACTACGTCGCAATCAGCTTCAACTAAGTCAACGATAGTTTTTGCTGTGCTTTTTACAGCAATTTTTTGTTCTGGAAGGGAATTACCTAACGCATTCCCGCCTAACGCTACTACAACTCTTTTTCTCATGTTATTCCTCATAACAAATTACAAACAATTAAGAATAAAAAGGAGCCATCAACACGGATGGCCCCTAAACTTTACTTTACGGTTGAACGCGGTCAGTTCCCTTCCGTTCTAATTCTTTTAAAGTTTCTACAGGATTTTTGAATTTACTTAAGAAGATCATAGCTGCAATAACATATGGTTTGTAGCTTGCTTCTTTGTAAAGAGGTACGCGGTAGCGATCGAATACTGTTGCGTCTACTTCGCCTTCTTCACAGCTTACACCTGTAATATCTGCTGGCAAGCAATGTAAGTAAAGAGCTTTGCCGTCTTTAGTGAGACTCATCATCTCTTCAGTACAAGCCCAATCTTTATGTTTACCATTTTCTTCAAGAAGAACTTTTTCTAATGCTTTAATGCCTTCATGGTCGTTGTCGCCATACAATTTAGTACGTTTTTCCATAGCGCCGAATGGTGCCCAGCTCTTAGGATATACGATATCAGCATCTTTGAAAGCATCTTTCATGTCGTTAGTTTTACGGAAGGAGCCGCCACAAGCCTCAGCTTGTTTTTTAGCGATTTCTTCAACTTCTGGCATTACTTCATAGCCTTCTGGATGAGCTAATACAACTTCCATGCCAAGACGAGTGAACAAACCGATAGCACCTTGAGGTACGGATAAAGGTTTACCATAAGATGGGGAGTATGCCCAAGTCATAGCAAGTTTTTTACCTTTAAGATTTTCAACACCGCCGAACTCTTTAATGATATGAGCTGCGTCAGCCATGATTTGTGTAGGATGGTCGATATCACATTGTAAGTTTACAAGTGTAGGACGTTGTTCTAATACGCCATCTTCATGACCTTCTTTAACTGCATCGGATACTTCATGCATGTAAGCATTACCTTTACCAATGTACATGTCATCGCGAATACCGATAACGTCAGCCATGAAGGAGATCATGTTAGCTGTTTCACGAACTGTTTCACCATGAGCGATTTGGGATTTACCTTCATCTAAGTCTTGAACTTCTAAACCTAAAAGGTTACAAGCGGAAGCAAAGGAGAAGCGAGTTCTTGTGGAATTATCGCGGAATAAAGAAATGCCAAGGCCGCTGTCAAATACTTTAGTGGAGATATTGCGTTCTCTAAGAGCACGTAATGCATCAGCTACAGCCCAAACACCTTGTAATTCGTCATCAGATTTTTCCCATGTTAAGAAGAAATCTTCACCGTACATTTTGCTAACGTCTAAGTTTTGTAAAGTTTCAATACTTTTATTGAAGTCTGTCATCTGTAAGTCCTCTCTTTCAATTCCCTAAAGGGCTACTTAGAATCTAACTTTATATGGTACCTCATCAAATGGTGAGGTACCATATGAAATCCTTAATAATTAACTATTTTCTAGTTATATCCGTTTAAAATAGATCTAATTCAATTAATGTGTGATATTAGTCTTTGCAGTATACGGATGGTAATAATGCATATACAGCTGCACATGTAACAAGGTCTTGTTTCCATGTGATTTCGTTAGGAGCATGTGCTTGAGCTTCTGCGCCAGGACCGAAGCCGATGCAAGGGATACCGTTACGACCCATGATGGATACACCGTTAGTGGAGAATGTCCATTTATCAGTCAATGGACGAGCTTTACGCATTTCAACTGTGTCTTCTGCACCGATACGTTCGTTGCCATACAAGCTAGTGTATGCTTCTTCCAAAGCTTCTGTTACTTTGTGATCTTTAGGAATTACCCAAGTTGGGAAGTAACATTCGATTGGATAAGTTAAACCAGTCCAGGATGGACGAGCATATTCGTACATGGATACTTTCGCACCATATTTTTGAACATGTGGTAATGCTTCGATTTCTGCCAAGCAGGATTGCCATGTTTCACCAGCAGTCATACGACGGTCCAAGGAAACAGCGCAAGAGTCAGCTACTGCACAACGGCTTGGGGAAGTGTAGAAGATTTGGGAAGCAGTTACAGTACCGCGACCTAAGAAGCGAGCTTCTTCGTAGTGGTCAGGGTTGAATTTAGGGTCAAGCATTTTTACAAGACCTTTAATTGCTGTGCTTTCATCAGCAGAGTTAGCATTCAAGTCACGGATGTCTTGAAGAATGTCTGCCATTTTGTAGATAGCGTTGTCACCGCGTTCTGGAGCAGAACCGTGGCAAGATACGCCTTGTACGTCTACGCGGATTTCCATACGACCACGTTGACCACGGTAGATACCGCCGTCAGTTGGCTCAGTGGATACTACGAATTCAGGACGAATATTGCGTTCTTTAATCATGTATTCCCAGCAAAGACCATCGCAGTCTTCTTCTTGAACTGTACCTACAACAAGTACGCGATATTTATCGTTAAGAAGGCCTAAATCTTTCATGATTTTAGCGCCGTATACAGCGGATACGATACCACCTAATTGGTCAGATACACCACGACCACCGATTTGTGTTTCATCTTCGAAACCTTCATATGGATCGAAGTTCCAGTTGTCACGGTTACCGATACCTACAGTATCAATATGAGCATCGAAAGCGATAAGAGTTTTACCAGAACCCATGTAACCAAGAATGTTACCCATTGGGTCTACTTCAACTTCGTCGAAGCCAAGGTCTTTCATTTCTTTTTCAATGCGTTGAACGTGCTCTTTTTCTTCAGAACTTTCACCAGGGAAAGCTACGATTTCACGTAAAAATTTTGTCATCGCTGGGCCATAAGTTGCCGCTGCTTGTTTAATTGCTTGTAAATCCATAATTAATGCCTCCTAACGATCTTCACCGTACCACATAATGTTTTTATATCTTTCAGGGTCTGTATCACCTTCAGTGGAGAAACAGAGAACCTTTGAAGACGCATCTAATTCTAACTCTTTGCGTAAGTCTTCATATTCTGGCATTGTCATAAGTGCCATTACAAGACCTAATGGAACCGCACCAGACTCACCAGTTGTAATTGGAGTATCGCCTTTAATTGGTGCACCACCAACGCGCATACCTAAACGTGCTACCCAGTCTGGAGCAGATACGAATACGTCTGCGTGGTTTCTTAAGATATCCCAAGAAACTGTATTTGGTTCGCCACATGCTAAGCCTGCCATGATTGTGTCAAGATCGCCTTCTACAATGCGAGGTTCCCCATCATCAGCTACAGCGCCTTTGTATAAGCAAGCTGCTGCTTCTGCTTCAACAACAACCAATTTAGGTTTTTTAGCTGCATTGCTATATAAGTTAGTGAAGTAACCTACTACGGAACCAGCAAGAGAACCTACACCAGCTTGTACGAATACATGAGTTGGAACTTTGCAGTTTTCAGCTTCTAATTGAGCTGCTGTTTCCATAGCCATTGTGCCATAGCCTTGCATGATCCAGTTTGGAATTTCTTCATAACCTTCCCATGCTGTATCTTGAACTACAACACCATTTGGAACTTCTTTAGATTTTTTAGTTGCTAGGCGTACACATTCATCGTAGTTGAATTCTTCGATTGTTACTGTAGCGCCTTCATTTTCGATTTGTTTTCTGCGGTATTCTGTAGAGCCTTTTGGCATGAATACTACAGATTTTTGACCTAATTTATTTGCAGCCCATGCTACGCCGCGACCGTGGTTACCATCAGTTGCAGTGAAGAATGTAGCTTGGCCGAATTCTTCTTTTAATTTTGCAGATGTTAATACATCATATGGTACATCTTCAACTGTTTTACCAAGTTGTTGAGCCACATATTTACCCATCGCATAAGAACCGCCCAACACTTTGAAAGCATTTAGACCAAAGCGATAGGACTCATCTTTTACGAAGAGTGAATCAACACCGATATGAGATGCTAAATTTTTAAGTGAAACAAGTGGAGTTACCGTATATTGCGGGAAACTTTCGTGAAACGCTTTAGCTTTCTTAATTTCTCTAACATCCATAACCGACAAAAACTTGTCGCTAGATGGTGCCATCGTATTACGTTTCCACTGAATTCGTTCCATATTTGCCTCCTAGGATTCTTCCTTTACAGTATTTAAATCACTATAAAGGGTAAACTTAGAAATATTAAAATACTCTGCTATCTTCTCTGAAGATTTAGAGATAAGAAAAGCCCCTTTTTCATTTAAGTAGGTAATTGCTTTAAGACGTTCCACCTTACTCATGAGTGGCCCAGGTTTCCCCACTAAACGTTCTGCTTCTAGCAATAAATCATCTAATAGTTCTGACACGCTTGTAGTAATTTTTTCAACAGATCCAGAATCACCTTGACCTGTATTTACTAAACTATCCAAAGCCCGATGCATCATAACTAGCTCGGTTATGTCTTGGTTAATCCCTAGCAAGTAGGCTATGCGCCCCGTATCATCACGGATATACATAGTAGATGATTTTAATATTCGACCATCCTTAGTTTTTGTAAGGTAACCGAATCGACCTTCGCTACCGTCGTCATAACTTAGTACATCTAAAACGGCATGAGATGGTCCATCGCCAACATGACGATTAGTTATGGTACCATTTTCAATATATACAAGTGATGTATCGATATCACGCTGCAAGTCGTGAATCAACACCTCACAAGAAGGCCCAAATTGAACGGCCAACCCATGAGCTATCACCTGTAATCGTTCTAGTGTACTCATAAAATAACCTTCCTCTCATCGGTATTGGTTACTATTTAGTCGACTGAAAGCTTCAGCCCCCGAATTAATTAGTATGTTGCGATTCATTCTAACTAATTTTGTAGCAACCTAATTTTTTGTTAGGTTCCTTAATTTGATTATAGTTCTATGTACACAAAAATGCAATGATAACATGCATTAAAGTTATTTGTAATTATACAAGCATATTCATCAATAGCGAAGAACATATATAAACATTGTGTTTTTCATCGCATTATTTTTCAGTTATCATTTTTTTTGATAATTAATGGACAAGCTCTTGCAAAAACAAATAATATGGAATTCTATAGAAGTAATGCGTATTCTTCATATCTATATCGGGATTTATATATATGCTTTATAAATATTCTTTGTATTCATTAGAAAGAAATTTTTCGTTTTAATTGAAACATTGATGTTATATATAATAAATGCAAAAAAGGCTGTAATAACGAATTTATCGTTATTACAGCCTTTGTATATTGTTGAAATCAATTAAGCGTTCGCTAAAGTTTTACCTAATTCTTGGCATTGAGCTTTACCATCATCATCAGGTTCACCCAAAAGTGCTACGCCATCAGCTACTAATTCACCACCAGCATCTTTAATGCGAGTGCCCCAGTCTTCTAACCAAGTGCCACCCCAACCATAGGAGCCAAAGATTGCTACTTTTTTACCACCCAATTTAGCTTCTAATTCTGTGTAGAATGGTTCAAATTCGCCTTCTTCTAATTGTTCTGCACCCATATCAGCACAGCCAAGAGCTAGTTTTTCGTAAGCTGCTGCGTCATCTACGGATACTTCAGAGACAGATTTAACTTCAACTTCTTGACCTGCAGCTTTGATACCTTCAGCTACTGCTTGAGCCATTTGTTCTGTGTTACCTGTACCGGACCAATAAATTACACCAATCATCTTGTACCTCCTAGGCCGTTCTTGCGACCAATGAACTAAATGTTTTTCCCAACATCAATTGAGTTTGACAAAAATTACGACATGCTTTGTAACATAAGAAAGAGCGCTTTGCATCTACCACATCATGATAAACCTTCCACTCCCCACACATATGGTATCCATTGCCACGACGAGAAATAAAACATTTCACATCTTTTAATGGATAACCTAGAAATACGCCGATTTCATGTGGAAAATCAATACTCGCTTCCATACGATATCTTAAATGCTCAAGCATCTCCATAATGCTCATGCGATCATGATAACCGTAAGCTTTCAAAAATGTCATCACCGCAGGTTGCCGTACATAGTCTCGTAATTGCTTCTCACGGAATACCAATAACAGTCTACGCGCTTTACAGCGACATAATTCAAAGAAGAACAATCCTTTTTCATTGAACTCTTTATTATATTCTGTCAATACAAATTGGATTTGTTCATTCATGTCCCGTGGAATAGAAACCAAATTCGAAAGCTTAATCCCTCGAATTGCCGGTGCACAATGATATCCAATGATATGGTCAATTGAATTCATCATAATAGTACCTGCCTGTTGCACATCGTTAGAATTCTCTCTAATGAGAATAATTCCTATATGCCCATAGTACTCTTGATGAGAAAAATTGTCAAGAATAATTGATATATATTTTCAATAATTATTTATTTTTTGGTATTAAGCAAACCTTTAACTTTAGGGAAAACCGCAGCATCATTAGCTTCATCAATAGCGATAAAACGTGCGTTTGGGCCTGTATATTTATCTTCAGAAAGATTAATATGCAAGATTTCATTATAAGAATTATTATTAGCTACGCTTTTATATTTTACTGTACCCTCATAGGCATTACCTTGTTTTACTAATGGTTTTACCACTGTAAAAGTACCAAGTACCGGGCTATCCCCCTTGTTAATAGCAGCTGCTAATGCACCAAGGGCAGATGGATCAGTATTTACATGTTTTGTTTCACTCATGCGACTGGATAACTGTTTACCTAATACTACATTAGCATACACTGCATAATGCATTTCATTTTCGTTTTTAATATTTAATGTGTATACAGCTGCAGAAGTTGCACCTGCTTCAACAAGAACAGACTTTACATCCTTTTTAGCATCTCCAGCAAATAGCGCTTTAGGATTGTTCTGATACACGGCAACACCTTCAGGCAATTTAATACCTTGATATGTTACCGTTTGGCTTCTATTCAAAATAGACTTAATATTCGCTGCAGAACCAACAGCTGGTACAGATACTAATACAGCTGCTGCCGTAGCAAGTAATACTAATTTTTTCATAGTTCTCCTCAACGAAACATGTTCATAATACATTATCAATACAACAACAAGAGGTGACTCTAACAATGGGCTACAGTTTCTAACAACAACCATAGGTTAAAGGTCTCTAATAATCTATTACGAACAAATTATCTCTAATAACAACACAGTATTAAAGAACCGCCCACCGAGGGGCGGTTCTTTAGCATCATGGTTAGCTACCACGAATACAATATTATTTCTTTTGTTCTTTAGCCCAGCTATCGCGCAAACCAACAATACGGTTCATTACGATATGTTCAGGAGTGCTATCTTTATCAGTTACAAAGTAACCTTGGCGTAAGAATTGGAAACGATCGCCAGGTACAGTTGTAGCAAGACAAGCTTCCCCTTTACTATTGAATACTTGTAAGGACTCATGATTGAAGTCACCTAAGAAGTCTTTACCGTCAGAGTCTTCTTTGAGCAAGTAATCATATAAACGGGACTCGATATCTACTGCAGTAGATGCTTCAACCCAGTGCAATGTACCTTTAACTTTACGCGTACAACCACTGCCGCTCTTAGTTTCAGGATCATATGTACAGTGAATTTCTGTAATATTACCATTCTCGTCTTTAATAACGTCAGTACATGTAATGAAATAAGCACCTTTTAAGCGTACTTCTTTACCTGGTGCCAAACGGAAGAATTTCTTAACTGGCTCTTCCATAAAATCATTGCGTTCGATATAGATTTCACGACCAAATACAACTTCACGGTTGCCAAGTTCTTCGTTTTCAGGGTTGTTTTCAACTGTTACAAGTTCTGTTTGACCTTCTGGATAATTTGTAATGACAACTTTCACAGGATCAATTACAACCATCGGACGCATAGCTTTAAGTTTCAAGTCCTCACGGATACAGAATTCAAGCAATGCAATGTCTACAACACTATCAGCCTTAGCTACACCAATGCGATCACAGAAATCACGAATAGCTTCAGGAGTATAGCCACGGCGACGCAAGCCGGAAATAGTAGGCATACGAGGATCATCCCAACCAGCTACAAGACCAGCCTCAACAAGAGCGCGCAATTTACGTTTAGACATAACCATCTTAGTTACATTTAAGCGAGCAAACTCAATTTGTTGTGGAATTTCAGTATCGTCCCAATCCACTAACACCCAATCATATAATGGGCGATGAACTTCGAACTCTAATGTACAAATAGAATGTGTTATACGTTCAATAGCATCTTCGATAGGATGAGCATAGTCGTACATTGGGTAGATCACCCATTCATTACCTGTATTGTGATGTTCAGCTTTTACAATACGATAAATAACAGGGTCACGCATAACGATATTAGGATGTGCCATATCAATTTTTGCACGCAATACCTTTTCACCATCATCATACTTACCGTCTTTCATCTCTTCAAAGAGTTTCAAGTTTTCTTCTACGCTACGATCACGGTAAGGGCTATTAATACCAGGTGTAGAGAAATCACCACGAGTTTGTTTGATTTCCTCTGCAGTTTGGTCATCTACATAGGCTTTGCCAAGAGAAATCAATTTCTTAGCATATTCGTACATTTCTCCGAAGTAGTCGGATGCATAGCGAACCTCGCCATCCCACTCAAAACCGAGCCATTTTACATCTTCCATAATGGAGTTTACGTATTCAATATCTTCTTTTGTTGGGTTTGTATCATCAAAACGAAGATTTGTTAAGCCATTGTACTGTTTACCAATACCAAAATTAAGGCAGATAGATTTAGCATGGCCAATGTGTAAATAGCCATTTGGTTCTGGCGGGAAGCGTGTTAATACGCGACCACCGTATTTACCAGTTTCGTTATCTTTGTTGATGATAGCTTCGATAAAGTTAACAGATGTAACTTCTTCAGGAGCTACAGTTTTTTCAATGTCTTTATGTTCCACCGTTCTTACCTCCATAGGATAAATATTCTTTTATTTTACCATATTTTGCATAAAACCGCATACATTTTAAGGTTTTATGATTTTAGTCAAAGTCAGTCAAATCAACGCCCGCTTTTTTGAGCTCTTCTAATGCAGATTCTACGTCCATTTGTGGCTTTTTATAGTTTACTTCTTCGTTTACACAAGTCTTTAACGTTTTTTTCTGAACACCAGCAATAATATTGTCCGCGGTCAAAATAGACATATCATAGCGAGTTCTGTCTGTGTAAGAACCAATATGTGGTACGATGAGGCAGTTTTCTACCTCTAACAATGGATGATCAGCAGGTAGTGGTTCTGGATCTGTAACATCTAGCGCGGCATAATCGATTTCCCCTGTTTTAAGTGCATTAATTAGGGCATCCGTATCTACGATTGGACCACGCCCAACGTTAACAAATAGTGCAGTATTCTTCATTTTTTTGAAGAACGCTTCATCGCACATGTGATACGTTTCGTCTGTTAATGGAGCCATCACGCACACTACATCACTAGTAGCTAATAAATCATCTAGCTCCATATACGTAGTTTTATGAATCTTGTCATCTATACGTTGATTACGGTTATGATATACAACGGTCATACCAAAGGCACGAGCACGACGAGAAATAGATACACCGATAGCGCCCATACCAATAATACCAAGGGTACGACGACTCAAATCAAACCCTTTAATGTTAGATGGTCTTTGCGCCCAACGTCCTTCTTTTACGAAATTAGCATTTTCCAAAATACGACGACTTGCAGTTGCAATCAAGGTAAAAGCAAGCTCTGCTACAGTTTCATTTAAAACGCCTGGCGTATTGCCATAAGGAATTCCTGCAGCTGTTAATTCATCAATATTTACATTGTCATAACCAACAGCAGCCTGAGCAATAACCTTTAAATTAGGTGCATTTTTTACAAGATCACCATCTACATCTAAAGGACGAACACACCATAAACCATCCGCGTCAACGAGCCATTCCTTTAACGTCTCCCGAGGCATTATTGTCTTTTCAGTCCATTGGCGCACTTCTACGTGCTCTTTTAAATATGCAATCGCATCCTTGCGAACAAGACCATTTACTACTACTAGAGGTTTTTGTTCCATATGCATCCCTCCCATAAGAAATCTGTTATTATACTTATATTTTATACTAGAAAGCTACATTAATACAACAAAAAGGAGTAAGGCCTAAGCCTTACTCCTTTAATTTAGCATTTTAATTTGAATTAGTTCAAATCTGCTGTACAGTTAGGACATTTAACTGCATCAACGTGAATTTCTGTTTTACAGAATTGACATTCTTTAGTTGCTGGTGCTTCAGCAGCTTCTTCTTCTTTCGCGTTTTTCATCATTTTAGCCAATGCGCGAACCATCAAGAATACAACGAACGCCAAGATCAAGAATTGAATCAAGTCAGTGATGAATGTACCGTATGGCAATACAGAACCAGCTGCACGAGCTGTAGCGATATCAGCACCAGCCATGAAGGCATCTTTAGAACCTGCGCTCAATGGCAAGTACAAGTTGCTGAAATCAATACCACCTGTGAATAAACTGATAATAGGCATGAACAAGTTGCTTACAACAGAGTTAACCAACGCTGTGAAAGCAGCACCAATAATCATACCAATAGCTAGGTCCATCATGTTACCTTTGAATGCAAAAGCTTTAAAATCGTTCAAAAATTCTTTCATTTCTCACTACTCCTAGATACACTTAATTGAGAATGCGTTAATAACTGTACTAATCATAAAGGAAAGATGAAGAGATGTCAAGAATTTTCGATGTAGTTTTTCGAATTTATTTAATATAGTTTTTCATAACCCTATCTATTATTGTAATAAACCAGTAATTATGCGTACTTTTCGCACCATATCGTTGTGTATTTCTTTAAAGATTTTATTCGGATTACGTAAAAAATAGAGTCTAATCCTACATCGGTTAAACTCTATTAATTAGAAAAAATAATTTATAGCTATATATTATATATACTATTATATGGTTTTTACCTAATATATGTTTATACCTAAGGAAAGAGCTTTAGCCCGTTCTATAACTGAAATAAATGCCGGCGGTATCATTTCGGCCTCTAAGAATTGGCTGATACGACGCCCTACAATAACGCCTTTATTAGCATAGAACCAAGAGAAATAATAGACATGTAAATCATCTAATTTGCGATCTGAAATATTTGATAAACATCGTTGTCTAATTTGCTTTTTCGTAATTCCTAGCTTGGCATAACCTCGTCGGGCCATATCCTTTGTCACCATTGGCCTTGCATCATCAATTATATCCTTAATAATAGCATCCATAATGGAACGTTTACGCAAGGATAATAGATGAGTAACAAAGTCCATTTCAAAACATATTTCATCTGTATAGAATATATTGCTATGGGCTTTAGCATATTTCCCTTCTACATCGCGATCATAGAGAGCGACTGTAGGTATGGCAAATCGATTAAACAGTTTTTGTAGTTTACTAATAGAGGACTCACCACGTGCATTGATAAGACATATGCCAAAGTAATCAAAATCTACACCTAATTTTTTCCCAAAGCCAGCAAAACTGCCATACTCTGTTTCACCCTCTACAAGAATGATACACCGTGCATAGAGTGCCTGTTTAGCCTCAGGGAAATGCATAATCAAGTGCTTTTCTACTTCCTTAGGAAAATTAAAGGTCACTCCACAAGCTGTACAAACCATACTGTTCTCATCACGGTATAGACGAATTATATGACGATAGTCGTCAACTAGCGCATCCGTACTATGAGTAACTACAAAGAGCTGCCCTAAAAGTCCATCAATGTTAAATATATCTCTTAGCAACGCCAAAAATTCTTCGTTTTCATTCGTTGCAATTTGGCGATAATAATTTAGCACGGCTCGTTGCAAGTACGGACTTAAGTGTAACTCTGGCTCATCGACACTAATAAAAATAGGTAAATACTTACGACCTTTTTCATCATATACGAGAAGAGATTCTAAATTTGTTGTTGCACTATTAATCTTCATATAAATTTGCGCCAAAATCTTAAGAGCCACCGCCATAATTAAACGCACATTATCAGCAGAGTATTTATGTTCCATTGCGGACGAAGTGGATAACACTTCTATGAGGTGTTGAATATTGAGCATACAATAGGGATCTAAATCCTTACGCAAACTGACGATTTTACGTTGTAAATCATCGGTTACCACTTCCAATCTAGACACATAGTCTTCTAATAGTTTTCCTAGCTCTACATAAACTGAGGATGGAATAGTAAACAACTCTTGTTCAGAAGTATCTCGATGACACATATATAAAGCATGACGAATCATAGAAAGCGCCATAGGCTCAATATCTTTATCAGTCATGCTATACAGGCGTGGATATACCTCTTGTACCACTTGTTCTAATCGTAACCGATAAATTGGCCCCTCATTAGGGGTAAACATACTTTTATAATTTAATTCACCAAGAGTGATAGTTCAAAATCTATGCGAATCGGTTTATGTACATCTGTAAAATCATGTTCATTAAAACCGTGACATTCCATGACAATTTCTAAGAGATCTAAAAATTAGACTTTACCTACTGCATTTTCACCAACGAAATAATTAATATCATTGTGAAAGCTCAAGGTCACATCAGCCAAGTTGCGATAGTTTTCAATATGCATCCATTTTATATACATAGCCCCTCCTTCTGTAGCTACTTTCAAAACGAAAGAGCCCTAGTATATTTTAATAACACCCCGATAAAATATTAGCGCAAATCATTTTTTGCATCCATATATTAAAAGGTGCCAATCACGAATGTGATCAGCACCCTACTGTCATACAACGTTTGATATTGTATATATTCGACATTTATTTAATTTTATCCTCTATAACCTTGCCTTCACGCAAAGGACCACTTTGCTCTTTAAGGCGTGCTAGCATAACAGAGGACACAAACATAGCAATACCAGCCCCAACGGTTTCGATGGATAAGCTTTCACCAAAGAACAAGAATCCATAGAAGGAACTAATAAATACGCCAACGTATTGCAAGAATTGAGCCACTACAGCATTTGTGGTAACAAAGGCACCGGTCAAGAAGAACTGGGCCACCACGCTAATACCACCGATGGCTAAAATAATAAGCCAGTCTGTACCTTGTGGCATAACCAGTGTATCAGTTGTCACTAGACCTGCAATCATACCAGTAATCATGAAATAAGCCATAATTTCAAAATTACTATGTTGGCCACGTTTAGAAATCAATCGAATCGTCGTATAAGCCCCTGCAGACAAGGCAGCACCTAAAATCGCCACCAAGGCATACCAGGTAAAACCTGTAAAGCTAAATGGATTTACCATTACCATTACGGCTACAAAGATTAAAAGAAGCCATTTACCTGCCCCTTTAGGCACACGTTCCTTAAGGAATACAGAACTAAATATAAGTACAAATATGCCAGATGTTTGAAATAGAATCGTTGCATCGGACAACTTTAAATGCACCAATGCAATAAAGTTACATACCATACCAAAGCCACCGTAAAGGCCGCGCATAATAAGATATCCTCTATCCTCTTTAGAGAACCGAATGCCTTGCGTATACATAACGATGAGAACTGCTATGGTCCCAAATAAACCGCGGAAGAAGGCAATTTCCCCAGACGGAATATTAGAGCCTAGCATTTTTACAAACAAGTTCATCGTACTCAACAAGAGAGCCGACAACAGTGCATACATTAGGCCTTTTTTAGCCATACTACCTCCCTATATATTTCCTTGTAATATTTTATAGAAAAAAATTCAATACTACTACTATATTAACTTAAACCTACAACTTAAATTAATACACCCCTAAAACGTACTATCCACTAAATCATACACTCTCTTAACAAAATATATGCCGCCCTTCTAATGAAAGGCGGCATTGTATTATTTAGAGAATGTATTTACAAAATCCAAGATTTCTTGCTTCATATTCTCTTTATCGATTGCTTTTGTGAAGCGCAACGGTTTAGATTGTAATGCTTCTAATTGTTTAGGGAACGCCACACCTGTTACAGCAGAGATATTATCTAAGCTTTCATAAGGAGTCTCGCCCACTTTAATGTCCAACGCCTCACAGATTGGTGTAGGGAATTTGAACGGATGTGCAGTAGATGCAATTACAGTATGACGAGCACCATCTTCAGGATGTTTTTCCAATTCCTTCATGTACGCACCCATAGCAACCGCCGTATGAGGGTCCATTACATAACCATAGGAATTGTATACTTGTTGAATAATCGCTTTTGTTTCTTCATCACTAACGTAAGCACCAGCAAAATTAGCTTTAACGCGTTTGAACTCTTCTTCATTAACAGTCAATTTACCAGTAGACTTAAGATCTTTCATCCAACCTGCTGTACGTTCACTGTCTTCACCAGAAATATAGTACAAGAAGCGTTCAAAGTTAGAGGATTCAAGAATATCCATGGACGGAGAAATCGTCGTATAGAACGGACGATTCATATCGTATGTACCATTTTCAAAGAAATCAGTAAGTACGTTATTTTGATTAGATGCACAAACCAATTTGCCAATAGGAATACCCATTTTCTTAGCATAGTAAGCAGCCAAAATATTGCCGAAGTTACCTGTTGGAACAACTACGTTAAAAGCTTCATCTTCATGGATAGCACCTTGTGCTACGAGCTCAGCATAGGCATTTACATAGTATACTACTTGTGGTGCCAAACGGCCGATGTTGATGGAGTTCGCACTGGAGAACATAACACCTTTTGCAGCAACCTCTTCGGCTGTAGCTTTATCTACAAATAAACGTTTCAAGAATTGTTGAGCATCGTCGAAATTGCCGTGAATAGCAGTTACATTAACGTTCTCCCCTTCTTGCTTTTGCATTTGCTCAGCTTGCATTGGGCTTACGCCATCTGTTGGGTAGAATACTTGGATATGTGTACCAGGCACATCTTTAAATCCTTCAAGAGCAGCTTTACCAGTATCACCAGATGTAGCAGTTAAGATAAGAACCTCTTTTTTCTCACCTTCTGCTTCTTTAGCAGCTACTAAAAGGTAAGGGAATAAAGATAATGCCATATCTTTGAAAGCTTGTGTACGGCCATGGAATAGTTCCAAGACAGATACTTTTTCTAAGATAGAATGTAATGGTGCAATATCGCGTGTGCTAAAGTTAGCATCAGAATAGGCAGAGTTGATCATTTCATTTAAATGAGCCTCAGAGAAGCATGGGAACAACTTAGCTAATACAACAGCTGCTACCTCTTGATAGTTTTTATCTTTCACATCATTGTAAGTTAAGCAGTTCGTAGGGAATAGAGATGGTACGTATAGACCACCATCCTCTGCTAAGCCGTGCAACAATGCATATGTTTCATTTACCGCAACGGTACCGCGGGTGCTAGTATAATTCATGGAATACCTCATTTATAACTACAATGTATTTTTCGAGTCTAATAGAACTATTATAGCATAAAAGCGCCCTAAAAGGGGCGCTTCTATAGAATAATATATTATTTTTATTATATAAAGATGTAACTAATGTAATTAACCTGTTATTTGACTTATTATAGTAATATTGAAGTTGGCAACACCTATAAGTTCAAATCGATTATAGTTCACCTTCTGCTATCGCATCTAATGTATCAAGGGATGGGATGAAGAATAACATGCCTGTAATCGGTTTAGAATAGTCGAGCAACTTATCGTTTTGCGTAAACATATTGGTAAGCATTGTTTTCGTTACATCCCAGTAACGAGCATAGCCAATAAAATATGTGCCACGCACACCTTGGCCAGGTTGTGCAAAGGGTACATTCATACGAACGATTTTATGCTCTTCATCATCGCGATTATCTTGAGCCACTACATTATGAGCTGCTGGATCTTTTTCATCATCTTCTAACTCAATATCGCTGAATTTACGACGGCCAATGAACTTTTCTTGCATTTCTGTAGGAAGAGCACGCCACGCATCAAGATCGTGTTCATATTTTTGAGCAAATGCATAAGAACCATTAGTGAATTCAGGATCTTCATCACCGATAACGCCCCATTCTACAGCTTCTTGGCCTACAGGATTTTCCGTACCATCAACGAAATCGATGATAGCGCGACCTTGTTCATAATGGAAGCCATGAGTTTCATCTACTACAGATGTAATAGGACGTAAGAACTCCATAATTTGATCCACTACAGTATATGTAACGGACTCATCATTGGAACGTACATGCAAGAATAAATCAGCTGCTACAGCTGGTACGTCTTGTTTATCCCCTTTAATACCTTGGAAGTCTTCTAACTCTTTTGGTATAGGTGCATTAGGGAATAAATAATCCCATGCTTTACGGCTGAAACCAAAAGCAATGCCCAAACCTGCACCATTTGCACGAATACTTACAGAACGTTTAATTGCTTGGATTCTATCTGCCATATCTTGAATCACTTCAAGCTCTGCGTTATGATCCTCGTGGTTTAATAACAATGTTGTGAAATTGACACTTTGGCCAGCATCTTTATACACATCTTGTGTTCTAGAAATATCTACTGCCATTGAGTACCTCCTAATGAGAAAAATTATTATATAGTAATCATAAGCTATTAAGCCCGTATTGTCTATAAGATATAAGACATGCTATACCCTATAAACTCATCACAGCTATTAGAAAACTTTCAGAAAAGGTGACATTTAAAAGCTTAAAATATCAATTGATCATATATTTTTTTTGGTATTTGTTCAATAGGCTTATTATTTTCAATCGCAGTCGCTAAGGCATCAATTCCTTTTTTTAATAAAATGATGTCAAAATGATGTCAATAATATATTCATTATATAGAACGATCCACTTCTTCACCATATAAACGCACCATTCCTTGACGGGTTACTAGCCACATTTTCCCTGACTTTCTAGCTTCATCATCGGTAAACTGTTTGTTTGCATATCTCTTTAAGCAGCATTGCTTAATAGAATCAGCGGGTACATTCCATCTTTCACCAGCCTCTTGTGTAGTCATTACATCATCTAGTTTCATTACAGTACTCCTAATATTACTAATAGATTATATACGGTTAATATAAAGGCAATAATACTAATTATTAAAGTTAATCTTGTATACTTAAGCAAGGTGACTTTTTTGTATAACTTTCGTTGCCGCACCCGCATAGCGGGTGGTTTTATGATTCGCGACTACGTCGCGAACCAGTCTAAAGACAATAACAAGAAAAACCCGCACAGTAGTGCGGGTTTATTTGGTGGACCACCAGGGGTTCGAACCCTGGACACCCTGATTAAGAGTCAGGTGCTCTGCCAGCTGAGCTAGTGGTCCATGACACGACTAATTATATGCCTCTTTTATAGGAATGTAAAGAATATTTATTACATTCCTATAAAACATGTGCATTAATATTGTAACACCCAATCTTTCATGGTATTACAAGCCTCTGTAGGGAGTAAATCACTCGTTCCTACGCAGTCTTCACCACTATATAGTTGAAGTACACTATGTGTACGACTTACCTCTTTAATAACGACATGTGTTAGAGTATCCTTAGGTACACTAAATTGCAAACCGTAACGGCCAAAATAGGTAAATACAGCTTTTACAGTATCGTACTCTATATGGACTTGAAGGAATTTACCACCAGGCCAGCATGATTCAATATTTTCTTTTGATCTTGGTTTTAGAAAATCAAAAAATCCCATACTACCCTCCGATGCGCCACATTGACGTTCTGGTTTATCCATCCCTATTCCATCATGTCGTTCTTGTTTACGTTGTAAAGCACGCTCAATATGCTCAGCTAATGCCTCTGCTGTAGCGCCATTTCGCACAAGGGAAACTAAATCGGCCTCATCATCACGCAGTAAGCATAAGCGCATCTGACCATCTGAAGTGAGTCGAACCCGATTACATGTATCACAATAGCTATGAGACATTGAGAAAATAAAGCCTACTGCCTTACCACTTGGTAATGCTAAATACGTAGCAGGTCCAAAACCATATATAGAGTGAACCTCCGTAAGAGGTCCTCCACTTACACGTTCCAATTGAGCCTTCCACTCATCAAAGGTCGGACCATGGAATGCATCACCTTGGAACGGCATATACTCGATAAAACGCCAAACAACAGGCCACTTTTCTACATACTGCAATAACGATTTAACTTCATCATCAGTCCAGTAGCGAGATAAAACAGTATTAATCTTTACAGATTTAAAGTTAGCATTAATAGCACTTCGTATGCCTTCTAGTACAGACTCAAGTTGCCCCTCTTTACCTACACAAGTAGCAAAGGCTTCACTTTCAAGCGAGTCTAAACTAATATTCACGCGGTTTAATCCGAGTTTTTTCAACCGTTGCGCCCGAGATGCCAAGAGACTACCATTAGTAGTCATCGAAATATCTTCAAACCAACCTGTATCATTAATACGACCTAGAAGCTCTTCAATATGAGGATATAACAATGGCTCACCACCAGTAAGGCGCACAGCTTTTACACCAATCCGATGGAAAGCCTCTAAAATAGTCATCCATTCATCAACAGTTAATAGTTGTGTTTGACTTTGAGGCGTAATTTCTGCAGGTCGGCAATAGGGACAACAGAAATTACACGCATCTGTCAGCGACAGACGTACATATTCAATTGTACGGCCCCATGCGTCTTTCATAACACACCTCGTTTACCAATACAGAATTATTTAATAATAGATACTTCATCACCTACGTAAATTGTACCATTTTTAAGAACCTTACCAAAAATGCCTTGTGTCGGCATAATGCAAGAACCAACTTGTTTCATGATTTCACAACCATGGTGACATTCCTTACCGATTTGTGTGATTTCAAGAATAACGTCTTTACCGACTTGTAGTTGTGTACCTACTGCCAATTCATACAGTACCATACCTTCAACTGTAATATTTTCAGCGAAATCACCAGGTTTTACATCCGCCCCTTGAGCACGCATATGGTCGATACTTGCAATGCCAAGTAAACTAATTTGACGGTGCCAATTGCCTGCGTGAGCATCACCTTCCATACCATGATCTACGATAAGATTTGCGGATTCAATATTATGTTTCTTTTGCCCTTTTTTCTCACTAATGGAGATAGCAATAATTTTTCCTTCTGCCATGTAGCCCTTCCCTTCTTATGGGAACATACCATATATACATAACTTTATATAAACATTTAATTGCAAAATAAACTTGTGATTCTCATTTTGGTGAAAGCATCACAAAATACTTTTACAATTATCTATATATTATAACATAGTATTCGTACATTTTCCCTGTGAATTTAATCACTAAAAAAAGAACTCTATTCTCAACGAATAGAGTTCTCATTTTTATAATTTAACGACGTATTAAAAAAAGAGTATTGTAACAGCTTTTATTATTTGTATAAGCTTATAATAGCGGCTTCTTTAGCATCAAGATTTTGTTCAATAGCATTCATCTTAGCCGTTACATTTGCTACAAAAGCCTCATCTTTAATACCAGACAAATTGATACGTACATTTAAAAATGCTGCTTTTACCGCCGCCCTTGCATTAATAGCCGCAATGATACCATCGGTAATAAGATTTTGATTGCCCTTACGAGATGCTAGTTCCGCTAAATCAAAGATTTGATACGCTAATTCACCGATTTCAAAAGGCACCATCGCAGCATCTTTATAAGCTTGTTGAATCGCTGCTGTACGCGTAGCCTTTTCTTCATCTGTATTCTTTGGCAAACCTAAGGCATTCATAAAGATATTAAATACATCTGCATCAGCTTGAGATAATTCGAGCATGCGATTACGAATAGATTCCGCTTTAGCTTGAAGATCTTTCATTTCAGATTGAACATCTTCATATCCCTTTTTACCAAAGGTTAAATTCGCCACCATTTCAGCTAATGCTGCACCAGTTGCAGCCGTTAAGGCCGCAATGGCTCCACCACCTGGAGTTGGTTCTTTAGACGCAGTAGCAGCTACAAAATCTACAATACGTTGTTCTACTAAATTCATAACAAGACCTCATGTAAAAGCGATAACAAGCTATCCTTGTTATCGCTTTGTCATTTCTATAAAAATATACAGTTAACACACTATATAAACTAATGAAAGCAGACACTACCAATAGGTAGTTAAGAAAATGTCTACTACAAAGAATTTATATTAGAATAAGCCTTTAATTGTACCGTCTGCTTCGATATCCATATTAAGAGCAGCAGGACGTTTAGGAAGGCCAGGCATAACCATTACGTCACCGGTGCGGCATACGATAAAACCTGCACCATTAGCTACACGGATATCGGATACAGTGATGGTAAAGCCTGTTGGAGCACCTAAGAGTGCTGGATTATCAGATAAGGAATATTGAGTTTTTGCCATACATACAGGCAAACAATCTAGTCCCCAATCTGCTAATTGTTTAATTTGCTTTTTAGCTTTGTCTGTAAAAATAACGCCGTCCCCACCATAAATGGTTTTAACGATTTTATTTACCTTTTCTTCTAAGCTATCTTCTAAATCATATACGAATTTAGGTGTTGGTTTTGGACCTTCAAGCAACTCTACGACCTTTTTCGCCATATCAGTGCCGCCTTCGCCACCCTTTTCCCAACATTCATTAAGTTCTACAGGTACGCCAAATTCGTCGCAGAGACGAGTTAACTCAGCTATTTCTGCATCTGTGTCGGTAGCAAATTTATTGATAGCCACTAAGACAGGTACGTTAAAGTAACGCATGTTCTCGATGGCTTTTTGCAAATTGCTGAAACCTTTTGTAACAGCTTCAACATTTTCAGTGCTAAGTTCTTGTTTAGGTACACCACCATGCATTTTAAGAGCACGCAATGTAGCAACGATTACAATTGTATCAGGGAAGATATCACCGTAACGACATTTAATGTCTAGGAACTTTTCAGCCCCCAAGTCAGCACCAAAGCCAGCCTCTGTAACTACGATGTCACCTAATTTAAGGCCAAGCTTTGTAGCTACGATGGAGTTACAACCATGAGCGATATTTGCAAATGGACCACCGTGAACGATAGCCGGTGTGTGTTCTAACGTTTGTACAAGATTTGGTTTAATAGCATCTTTCATAAGAAGCGCCATCGCACCTTGGCAACCAAGTTGATGAACATAAACAGGCTCACCTGCTAAATTACAGCCGATAACGATACGACCAAAGCGTTCTTTTAAATCTTCTAGATCTTTAGCCAAGCAAAGAATAGCCATGATTTCAGAGGCAACAGTAATCATGAAGTGATCTTCTCGAGGAAAACCACACACTTTACCGCCAAGAGCAACCGTTACATTACGAAGGGCACGGTCATTCATATCTAGAACACGAGTCCAAGAAAGTTGGCGCAAATCGATTTGCAATTCATTACCTTGGTGGATGTGATTGTCGATCATAGCGGACAATAAATTATTAGCTGCTGTAATAGCGTGCATATCACCTGTAAAATGAAGGTTAATATCATCCATTGGTACAACTTGGGCATAACCGCCCCCTGCAGCACCACCCTTAATACCAAATACAGGGCCTAAAGATGGTTCGCGCAATGTGGCAATAGCATTTTTGCCAATTTTTTGTAAGCCTTGTACAAGACCAATGCTCGTTGTAGACTTTCCTTCACCTGCTGGCGTCGGTGTAATAGCCGTAACTAACACCAATTTACCATCTGGCTTTGCTTCTAATCGACGAATGGCATCAAAGGAAATCTTCGCTTTATAATGACCATATTGTTCAATGTCATCAGGTGTTAAACCACATTTATCGGCAATAACCTGAATCTTCTCCATTTCATTCTGTTGGGCAATCTCAATATCGCTTAACATAAAGCCTCCTCGGCACCATGGCCATTTATCAACTATATAACAACTATAAACTTACTATCTAATAGTTAGTATTTAATACCAATGTCTACTGTAGATGTATCTTTGTACAGCTACAGTAATCTATTATATATGAAAGTACACCTTATGTCTAATAGTTATGTCTAACAATTTTAGTACTTCATCTAATATATTTCGCCTGTTTAGTACATAACTAAATAGATAAAAAGAGCCTAGCGCATTGTAGTGACCCCAAAAAGTTAGACTTTTATTTCCGAGTAACCTAAACTGGTTGCTCGGAATTTTTTATGCTGCAGTAGTAGCTAAACGATAGTCAATTGGACTTAGCCAATTCAATCTTTCCTTAATTCGTTTAGTATTGTAATACATAATATAGTTTTCAATCGCCAGTTTTTAACTCATCATAGCTATGAAAAGTATTGCCATAATACAGCTCTTGTTTTAAGATGGCAAAGAAATTTTCCATTGGTGAATTGTCGAGACAATTACCTTTTCTAGACATACTTTGGAATATATTATGCACTTTTAAATTATGTTGATACGCTTTCATTTGGTAACCCCAACCACAGTCAGAATGAAATGTCCGCCGATACTTAGCATCAGCAGTCTTTTCAATCGCCTGTTGTTGTGCTGAAAGTATAGACTCAGCTGATGGTGTAGGACTTATACTAAAACTGATAATTTCAAGATTATATAAATCCATAAATGGATCTAAGTATAGTTTTCCGACTTTCAAAGCACCATTTGCATCTAGTTCATAATACTTAAATTCAGTTGTATCTGTAGTAATTTTTTGATGTGGTTGATTACAATGGAATCTACGCTTAATGCGATTAGGTGCAATCCGTCCTTTAACACCTTTATATGAGTTATATTTTCGGCTCTTACGGGAGAATGCTATTACTTGCAAATTGAACTTTTGCATAATTCGTTGTAATCGTTTCTTATTAACAACAATACCTCGTGATTGTAACAAGGGTAACAATCTTCTATATCCATAGTTGGGATGGTCTTTACGAATATCTTCAATAGCTATTCGTATTTGTAGATCTGGATCTACTCGGTCAAAGCGCTGTTGCCAGTACATATATGTTGCTTTTGTAAAGCAAGAATCTCAGTTAGTTTGACTTCTCTTCGGAGACTGCTAATGATTCTTGCTGTTCTTTCATTTTTCGAGCGTCCTCGAGGCGCAATCTCCTCAATTCTTTTAAATAGGCATTCTCTATTTGAGCGTAGCGTAATTGTTTTTCCAATTCTAAAATACGAGCTTGCTCTGGTGTTAATTCTTTTTTCTTCTTTTGGTTACGAGATTTAGTATGTGTGCTAATCTTTGCTTTTTCATCTGTTCGACTCATGGTAGGTATTCGTCCTTTCGGTCGCTCGACAAAAGCATTGGTCCCATATTTCATAAAATCCGATTTCCAGCGAGCTATTAATGAAGGATTATTCAGCCCATATTGTAATGCAATTTGCCGATACGATAATTCACTAGTTAAGTATGACTCTACCACAGCTAGCTTAAATTCTGAAGTATATCTTGTATTATTTCGCTTTCGACACAAACCATCTTTACCAAATTCTTTAAATGCACTAATCCAACGACGAACTTGCGATGTAGTCTTTACACCATATTTCTTAGTTAAATACTCATATCCACCTTCGCCGTTTAGATATGCGGTAACGACTTTTAATTTAAATATAAGGCTATATTTTGCCATAGAAAAACCGACCTCCTTAACGTTAAGATTTTTGGTCTAACATTAAGGGGTCGGTTCACATACATTTATACGCTAGGCAATTATTATATTAAAATAACTTAGAACGGGAATAAAATTGGCAATAATACAAGTGCCACGATACTAGATACAACGATAAGTGGTAAACCAGCTTTCACATAATCCATGAAACTATAGCCTGCTATGTTATATACCATAGTGTTAGCAGGCATACCAATTGGTGTAGCATACGCTAAGGAGCTAGCGATTACGATAGCTGCAAGCACCGCTTTTGGATCGAATCCCAATTGAGATGCTAAGCTAAGACCGATTGGTACCAATAATGCACAGGTAGCAGTATTAGACATGAAGTTCGTCATGAATACACCAAGCACAAAGATTACTAGAACAACAATTGGAGATGGACTAGCACCAAGGCTATTTACGATAAGATCTGCAATTACAGAACCAGTACCTGTTTTAACCATTGCATCCCCAAGGGCCATAGAGCCAGCGAAGAGCATGATTGTTTTCATATCTATAGATTTAACAGCTGCACTTTCACTAATAACATTAGTAGCAACTAATACAAGAGCACCGATCCAAGCACTTACATAGAGTTTTACGCCTAATTGTTTTTCAAAAATCATAGCAACAACTGTCAAAATCAATACAATTGCAGCAGTCCATTTTTTCCAAGACGGTACTTGGCTATAATCATCATTACCTTCAAAAGCACCATCTGGTTGATGACTTGGAGTGTCTGGCAAGAAACGTTTACCGATTGTAGCATAAAAAATGGTACCTACGATAAGAATCGGCAAGCCTACTAAACCATAATCAAAGAATCCAAAGGAACCTAAGCCAGCTTGTTGCAATCCTGCTTGCGCAATCATATTACCAGGCGCACCAATTAGAGAAATATTACCACCCATAGCAGCGGCAAATACGAGAGGCATCAATAATTTAGTTTGTTTAAAACCACTCTTTTTGCAAATACCGATAATTACAGGAATCAGTACAGCAGCTGTACCAGTATTAGATAAGAAACCAGATAAAATGCCTGTAATCATCATAACTGCAACAAGTAAAGATGTTTCAGTTTTAGCAAACTTATGAACTACATTACCTACACCTACAGCAACACCTGTTGCAAAGAAGGCTTCCCCAATAACAAACATGCCCATAAATAGTAAAACGTTTGGATCTACAAAACCTGCAAATGCTTCTTTAGCAGATAAAACTCCACTTAGATGCAAGCCTACAGCTACAATCATAGCGGTAATAGACAATGGAATTTTCTCCCACGCAAACATGACGATGGCAAATACTAAAAAGCCAAGAGTTATCATTACACTCATATCCATATATACCTCCCAATACGTGTAATATACCTAAAAAAGGGTACAAAAAAGGAGGATTGTACAAAATCCGTATAATCCCCCTATTAAGTTAATTCTTACAATGAAATTATTTAATGAAGCTTACGTGTTTATAGATTTCTTCTAACACTTCTTCTTTTTTCGCATTGTATTCTACTTTTTTATTTTCAAAGTAGTTATTACCTTCTGCATCGATGGATACGATAAGTGGACCGAATTCTTTTACACGGCAAGTCCATAATGTTTCAGGCATACCAAGTTCACGCCAGTTAGCAGACTCGATCTCTTCTACTTCTGTAGCAGCAAGTACGGCATTACCCGCTGGGAATACACAGTGAAGTGCACCAAAGTCTTTACATGCACGTGCTGTTTCAGGACCCATACCGCCTTTACCAACGATAAGGCGTACACCAGTTTGTTTTACAAATTCGTACTCAAATTTTTCCATACGCATAGATGTTGTAGGACCTACGGAAATCATTTCAAATTTATCATCCCCATGATCACGTACGATTGGACCTGCGTGCAGGATAGCACCGTTACGTACATCTACAGGTAACTCACGGCCGTATTCAACAAGACGACGATGAGCAACATCACGGCATGTTGTGATATGACCATTTAAATATATAATATCCCCTGCTTTGATACCTTCAAGATCAGATGCTTGAATTGGTGTTGTCAAAATATGTTTAGCCATTAGAATGTCACTCCTTTGTGAGATAGAATTTCGTACTTACCATCTTTATCAAATACTACATGCCCGCGGCGATGGTTCCAACAACCAACGTTAACAGCTACAGAAATTACAGATGGATGACGGGAGCCATGCTCGATGTTAACACCCATTACAGATTTATCACCGCCCATGCCTTGTGGACCAATGTGCAATGCATTGATGCCATCTTCAAGCAATTGTTCCATATATGCAGCTTTTTCATTATCTGCTTTAGAGGATACTGGGCGCATCAATGCTTTTTTAGACATAGCTGCTGCTGTATCGATAGATGTGGCAATGCCTACACCAACTAATAATGGAGGACATGCATTTAAGCCATAGCTTGTCATCAAATCAAGTACAAATTTAGCTACACCTTCGTAACCTTCACCTGGCATCAATGTTTTACCAGAACCTGGCAAGGAGCAACCGCCACCAGCCATATATGGGAAGATTTCTACATCATCACGGCCAGGTACGATATCCCATGTAATGTACGGAGCTGTACGACCAATATTTTTACCAGTATTAAATTCATCAAAGGTTTCTACACAGTTATGGCGAAGTGGTGCATCTTGTGTAGCTTGGTATGTAGCATTACGCAAGATTTCTTCGAGTTCACCGATCAATGGGTAGTTAGAACCTACTTTTACCCAGAACTGTAACACACCTGTATCTTGGCAGGATGGACGATTTAAATCGAAGGCCAATTCCTGATTCTTTTTCATTGTTTCATAAATTGTTTTAGCTAATGGATTTTTTTCATCTGCAGCAAGCTCTTTAATTTTTGCCTCTACATCATCAGGTAATTTCTTTGCTACATAAGCAATGAACTTTGCGATGACATTTGTCATTTCTTGCACTTGTTGTTCTTTCGTACTCATCGTAAACCTCCAAAAGGACTTCATTATTTAAGACGCAATTATTTCTGTTTCGGAACCTTAGCTCCTTTCGATGATTTCATTCTACTCTTTTTTCAGGATATAACTATCCAATTTACCAGTTAATTTTTGATGGTAAAAGCTCTATAAAATCATAACAAATTACCCATATAGAAATATTTTAACGCATATAAAATATACAAATTTGCCTATATACAAATCATAACCACCCGTAGAACGGGTGGTTTGCTCTGACCCTATAAGGGTCTTTCTCTAGTGGTGGCCCTCTAAAGAGGGCATTGAATGATCTGACAACCACTCTATTACCACTGGCTGCCCCCTACTCGGGGGCTTTTATTTTGCCTATTTTACTGGCTCACCCGTAAACGGGTCGGTGTATTCTTTAAAGTTTAATGTATCTTGCGCTATATCCTCTTGTAGTTGATTGCGAATATACTCTTTTATCGCTCCTTCATATCGTCCTACCGTATCCACATAATATCCTCTACACCAGAAATGTCTATTTCCATACTTATATTTTAAATTTGCGTGTTTATCGAATATCATGAGGCTACTTTTACTTTTTAAATATCCCATAAAACTCGATACACTTAAATGTGGTGGTATCGTTACTAGCATATGAATATGATCCGGACAGCATTCCGCTTCTATTATCTCTACATTTTTTCTCTTACATAAATCTCGTAAGATTTTACCTACATCAGCTTTTATCCGACCATAAATTATTTGTCTTCTATACTTTGGAGCAAAAACAATATGATATTTACATCTCCATTTACTATGTGATAAGCTTTTTACGTCATTCATTGACATTGAACCTCCTATGTTGAAATGTTGTGGTTGCCAGACCAACTTCATTCTATCACTAGGAGGTTCTTTCCTTTTCTCTAAGAATTTTACCGACACCCAGTTTAACTGGGGTTTAGTCATGCCTATTCGCGTATCAACATAAAGAGCACTACTTACTAAAAAGTAGTGCTCTTTTTCTATTTATGTGCTCGGAATTACATATATACAGAATCACCTATACCTAATGATTGTATATCTTCCTAATGCAATGTAAAACCATTGAAATTATAACTAATTACAATGAGCTGTATTAATAAAAATTAGGATTGTAATTTTTTAACAACTGACTCAAGCTGTTCCCTAATATCTTGTAACTTTTGATTAGCCTCATCTAGTTTAATTTTATATTTGTAATCAGGTTGATACGGCAAACAAGATTGTAATAGCTCTACAATATCTTCCTCTTGTGTAGAAATGATCTTTCCAATCATGTAGTTTTGTTTTACGCCCCATCTCTTTTGCTTGTTTTCTATATTCAGATGGTGTTGTATGGAAGTGCTTTCTTGAAGGCCACATTAAAGGCTTTAATATCTGCGAAGCCACAACTGCTCGCAATATGTGCTACTGCATCATCAGAATTAGCTAAACGAACTGTAGCCTCTCTTAATCTCATCCTCAAGAGATACTCTAGAAATGAAACACCTAATTGACGTTTGAAGAACTGAGACGTGTAGTTCACATTATAGCCACCTATTTTCGCAATATCTTCTAATTCAATCTTTTGCTGATAATTATCATCTATATAAGTAATCATCTTGTCAAAGGTAGCTACAGTCATATCAACAGGCTTTGAATTTATATGAATCGACTTAACCGCATCAATTTCACTATATGCAGCACTAGTCAATGCTAAATAGTGATATTCTAACCACATTCGATTAACAAAACTTTCACCATTCACCTTTATCAACATCATCATAGCTGCATGATATCGTAAAGCGGTAAAGAAAGGATTATGCCGATTAGACTGATTGGAACGTATCACAAATTGATACATTCCAAAATTAGGATCAAACTGTTGGAAAAATTCCTTTCCTACATGAATAACTAGAGCCGTTGTATCCTGTTCAAGAGCTAGGGTAGCATGCCCCACCTGAGGAGAAATAATAATAGCATCTAGAGGCTCCATTGTAAAAACCTCACTATTACAACTCATCTCAATACGACCCTTTAGCAAAATGAGGATCTCTGTTTCTCCATGCCAATTGTAATGATAGGTACTAACCTTATATATATGGCTACTAAAATCTATGTGATTATGTTTGTATGTATAGTGGAAATAATCCATATTAGCTATATGCTCCCTAAATTTTAACAATAATTATTAAGTACCAAGTTTTATAAGCCAATTTTCTCTAACAGAGATAAGATAAGTATAGAAATACCTCCGCCGATTCCACCAGCTACTGATATTGTCAGATACGGAATATCAAGAACTATTTTAAACGTTTTAAAAAACAGCACTATCTGTAAAAGTCCACAGGTCAAGGTTGTCCCAAAAATTACTGCGCCTGCGAAAACCATATTAACAATATTTGTCAGTACAAAAACAGACATAAGTGAAAAAATAAATAACTCTATACTCTTAACTAAAAATATTTCAGAATAAGCATATAAATACACCATAAAAACTCGTTTTAATGTTAATGCAGCGTCAGCCCCTCTTGCTATCAACAAAAAGACAGGCACAAACACAACAGACATAACAACAAAAGTTACAAATGATCCTGCTATATTCATTGCAAGAGTAGGATTAATTAAAAGTTCAGCTAATGTTGTTGTAGATTCAGGTTTTAATAAATTAACACTTACGCTCCCCAAAGTCATAATAAATAGCATTAATACTATATAAAATACAACAGCTTTTATAGAACCGCTTAAAGTTCCTCTATCCCGAAAGTATGGTAACCATAAGTTAGGACTCACAACGGCATTAAAAATTTGTCTATATACACTAATAGAGTCAGTACTATTAACCACAAAAACCTCTCTTATTTACATAAAAAATGCATCCCTTAGAAATTCAAGGGATGCATTCATTATGATATATTTATTTAACAACGGTCAACAGCAACTTAATTTGTAATTAAGTCTGGGAGTGTGACAATCTTATATATAAAATTACATAAGAGCTGTAATAGCTGCTGCTAAACCGAAGAAGATACCTGGTGCATTGGCTAATGCTACTGGAATATCTCTATGTTCTTTAAACAAACCATATAACACCCATAATGTACAGTTGATAGCCGCTACTAAAGGTTGGATCCAATCACCAGTACCTGGATGTGCTAAGTTGTTCATAATTTGTGGGAAGTAAGATACATACATTGCTACAGCAGTAACAGTTGCAACTTTCCCTAAGTTTTCCATAAATTTTACTTGATTCATTATATCCTCCAAAATGATTAATTTGCGATTGTTTTTAATACCTGATGAAGTATATTCTACTCAATTTAAGGAATCTAACTATCCAATATAAAAGGTAAATTTTTGAATGAAATCAAGCCAAAAGTATAGTTCTCCTTATCTTTTTCTTATTCTGATGACATATACATATATAAATTCCCCTAGAGAACACATACAAAAAAGCACTATTCATAACGAATAGTGCTTTTTTAAATCATTTACCCTAATTTTAATATATAGAAAATCACCTAATTCTAATGTTTCTATATGACCCAAAAATTTAATTTACATTAGTCCAAATTCTATTTACTCCATATTCGAGTTAAACCATCAATCACAAGATTAATTAGAAAATTAATTATAATGCCTTTACCACGTCTACCACATCGGCCAACTTCGCTTTTAAAGCTTCTAGTTTTTGACTCATAAACTCTAGCTCACTCTTAGCACGCGAATCATCTTCATAAGATAAAAACGAGTGTAGTAGCTCAAGGACATCTTGATTTTCAACTGATACAATTTCTACGCCGTCTTGCAATGTAGTTTTACGGCCAATGGCTTTTACTTGCTTTCGGTATTCGGTGGGAGTCATATGGAAATACTTTTTGAACGCTACATTAAAGGCTTTAATATCTGCAAAGCCACAACTACTAGCAATCCTAGCGATCGCCTCATCTGAACTCGTCAGCTGAACAGTTGCATCTCTTAATCGCAATCTCAGTACATAATCTACAAAGGAAATCCCCATTTGGCGTTTAAAGAATTGAGATGTATAAGCCACATTATAACCACCAATCTTAGCAATATCTTCTAACTCAAGCTTTTGCCGATAGTGTTCATCAATATAAGCAATCATCTTATCAAAGGTAGCAGGTTTAATATCGCCAGGTCGCGCGTTTTCATGGACAAGTTTAACTGGATCAAATTCTCTAAATACATCACCTGCTAACGCTAAATAATGATGTTCAATCCACATGCAATGTACGTGGCTTTCACCTTTAGCCATCAACAACATCATCATCGCCGCATGGTGACGTAAGGTGGTAAAAAATTGATTATGCCTAGTACTTTCATCAGAACGAACAACAAATTGATAGGATCCAAAATCGGGATCATACTGTTGATAAAACTCGTTACCCACATGAATTGTAAAAGCTATTACATCCTCCTCAAGGGCTAATGTTGAATGTCCCACTTGAGGTGAAATAATAACTGTATCAAGAGGCTCTAAGGTAAACACCTCGTCATTACAACTCATCTCAATACGCCCTTTTAATAAGATGAGAATCTCTGTTTCCCCATGCCAGTTGTAATGGTATGTACCAACACGATATATGGTGCTACTAAACTCTATGTAATTATGTTTATATGAATAGTCGAAGTAATCCATTACACTTTTACTCCCTAAGGTAATTTCGCTCTTAATGCCTGTTCCTGTGATTTACTCACCTCTAACAAGGCATATTCATCGTGAGTCCACGGACCAAATAAAATTTGGTCTACAACAGTTTCAACAGATTCAGTACATAATTTTGAATTATATACTTGTTCTAAATCACGTTTATACACTTGAATACTTTCAAAAAGTCCACTCTGTTCTAGTTCAGTAATATTAGCGACCAAGGATTTTACAATTCCATCATGATGCTCTTTAGGTGTGGCTCTCGCTTGTAAAGGATCCACAATCATCATTTCTAAATAGCGCAATTGCGTCGTCAAATAAGATAACTCTGGCTTAGTGGCAATCAAACAAAAGTCGACGGTATAGCCTTTAGATTTTAATAATGTAGCTGTATTAATTGGTACTGCGGCTGAACGTAATGTGCCTTCAATAATTAAATTGTATTTTAAAGAGCTTAATTTATCAATTACAGCCTCTACCATCTTACCTGCAAACATTTTTGTGTAATCTACACTATCAACACCATATTTCTCTTGTAACTCTCTAAAATACGGGTGTTGAGCACGATATGTATCGCCATCAATGACAATATAATTACCTTTTGACTCTAACATTTTCACACGATGAATTGTGGTTTTCCCTGCTCCACTTTGACCACCTAAAATAACAGCACGAGGTGTACTAGATATATTTTTATTAAACGTTAAGAAATCAATGGTACGTTCTAAGGCCTTATCAAAGTCTTCAGAATTATAGGACTCAATAGCTTGTACATCACTAGTCTCTTTAACAGCTTTAACATCACTAATGTCGTGAGAAGCTTGTGCTAATGACTCTTTAATAGTATTTTCAAGTTTTACCATATCTAACTTTAGAATATCTAACTCATGTATAGACGTAGCTAAATATAACTCTGTATTTACAATATGTGAATACGCTTTTAATACCTCTATACAGTCACTAGTGCCACTCTCCTCAACTAAGTTACAGAGACGCGCTAATGTTTCCGCGCTTTGTTCTTTTAGAACTTCTATTTGTAACGTTAAATTATACTGTTCAACGACATTCATACATTCGACCTCTCTTAACGCATTAAAATGCACCCCTTATAATCCAAGGGATGCATTCATTATGATATATTTATTTAACTACGGTCAACAGCATCTTGAAGTTTTCTCGGGCATTGAGGCTATGAGGCACTTCAGATGGCATAATCAATGTTTCACCAGCTTTCACATTGTGTTCTACATCACCGATGACGATGTGTGCCTCACCATCAAGAATTTGCACAATCGCGTCACCTACAGTTACATGCGTTGAGATTTCTTCGCCCTTTGGTAACGCAAACAAGGTAATACTGAGGCGTTCATTTTGGGCAATCGTAATACTAATCACTTGCCCTTCTTTATACTCTAAACGATCGCCTAGATGTAAAATTTCGTTAACTGGGATATTTTTTGTGAAAGTCTTACTCATAGAAATCACTCCTTATATAACTATATGATGGTAAAAGTAATTAAAAAGTAGATTGAAATACATTTTGTCAAAACTTAATTGATGTAACTAAAAGGATTATCCTTTCGTTGACTTTATTATAAATTAATTGAGATTTAATTTCAGTACCTACAGCAACAGAATTAAAATAATTTTATATAAACAAATAGACGAGGCCTCTAAAGAGACCTCGTCTTATTATTTTTACCACTAAATATTACAGATATGTAATATCCTAAATATTATAGATATATAATATCCTAAATTTTGAAATATTAAACATCTATAACTATTAATCTCATATAATTTAAATCGCAGGTAGCAGTCCTAATAGATACACATCGAAAGTATCGCCAGGCCGCACTTCGTGTACACCACGTGGAATACATGCCAATGCATTAACTGTATATAAGCCTAACATGCTACTACTGTTAAAGTGACGGTTAGCCACAAAGCGTGGCGCGCCACCACCGAAGATTACTTTACCTTGTACATAGCGATCAAAAGCATTGCGTTTAAAAATTTCCGAATCCATAACACAGGCCACCACTGGTGTAGTCCAGTTTGCCAAACCTTTATAGCGTTTCAAGGTTGGTGCTACGATTAAATGCCAACCGTTAAAGGCAGCCCCTGGATTACCAGATAGACCAAAGATGATTTGACCTTTCGGTGTCACAGCACCATAAGATGCCGCACCAGGACGCATTTGAATACGTGCATAAATAGATTGAGCACCTAGTTTCTCATAAATAAGTGGCATTGTATCAAAGAGACCTACCGATACACCACCAGAACTGATGATAATATCTGCCTCTTCACTAAGTTTTAACACGTGGTTGATTTCAGAATCTAGTTCCTCAGGAGCATCGCTTACGTGATAGTGTGTAATCTTGTGAAAGCCTAAATCCTCTAAGAGGCCACAAATCATAGCTCGATTAGAATTATAGATTTTACCAGGTGTTAAGCTTTCACCAGGCTCAATTACCTCATGACCTGATGTAAGAACTAACACGCGAGGCATCACATTGACAATAACCTCAGTCAGCCCAAGACCCGTCAAAATGGTTTGTACCGTAGATGTTACCTCTGTACCTCGTGGAATCACAAGGGTTCCCGCAACGCACTCTTCACCTTGAGGGATAATATGATCGCCACATTGATAGTTGCCTTGAATAGTAATCGTTGTTTGCGGTTCTCCTGTGCCAACCACTTGTTCTTGCATGATAACCGTATCACATGTATCAGGCACAGGTGCACCAGTCATAATACGAACTGCATGACCAGGTTCAACAGGATGCTCCCACACAACGCCGGCACCAATAATACCGTCAACGATATAGTCATTACGACCCTCTTCGTAGGCAATGGCATAGCCATCCATCGCAGATTTTGGGAATGCAGGTACATCAGTTGAGGCCATAACATCCTCAGCTAATACGTATCCCTTCGCAGCCTTAACAGCAATAGTTTCAGTTTTATGAACTTGTGTTTGTAAGGCCTCATCCCATAATCGGAGTGCCTTCTCAACAGTAACGACGGCCATGTAAACACCTCATCATTTCCTGTATATGGCGTACCAACTCAGGTACGTCTTGATCCAACTTGCCAATTTCAATTGTCGCCACTCGGTCCATTTCATCCGAGATAAGCTCTTCCGTATGTCCCTCTTTTGTAACCTCTATAATAGGGGCAATACCTTGGGACCGTGTTTCTAGTATAACTATATCGACTGGCATATGCTGTGTCAAATCATACAGACTAGACTGTTCTTTCGTACGTATACGAATTGCTGTTTCATTAGGCCCTGCAATAGCAACCGCATTAGCCCCTGCTTTATAGGCAAGGTCTGTATCTGTCCCTTCATGATCCATGTGAAAGCCGTGTTTATCACTCTTTACAACACCGACGGATAAACCACCTCGTTGTAATTCTGATACTAGACGTGTTACTACCGTTGTCTTTCCTGTTTTCCGTTTAGATGCCACTACACTAATAAGCGGCACACGACGGAACTCATTTTCTGCTAAAGCACGTGCCCATTGGTAGTCTTCAAATCGATTAATATTACTTAGTTCCCAAGTATAATCACTAGCATCTACATGCTCAACATGACCGATGACATCAAGGGCATGATGTAAAGACATATCCTCACCGACGAGAACAGACTGAATTAAAGATGCAATATGCGTTCTATAAATACCAGCCATAGGCTCAGCTTTGTCACTGTCACCATAAGGAATAATGGCGTTCCAATCATTATGATCTATTTGGTATAGCCAATCAAAATAGAGATCCATCTCCATAAATGGCATATCCACGGCCATAACTGCATAAGCAGGGCTAGGTCCTACCGCTAAGGTGCTATACAGGCCTCCTAACGGCCCACATCGCTCAATAGAATCCCGAACAATAGAAACTTTTTCTTGTTCATCGTTCGATAAAGTATCAATAATATGAGTCTGTATGGCATGACCTAATTGCTCATCGTCCCCAATAGAGATCAAAATATCATGTACATCTGCATCAAGCCCCTTGCGGAGGGCATGAGATATGAGACTTTCACCACCAACCCAAGACAGTAAAGCCTTTGGTTGGCCCATTCTGGTACTAAGACCACCAGCTAAAATAATTAAACCTAATTTATCCACGACGTCGTAAACCTCGTTTAACACCTTGATAGATGAATAATAAAACTACAATATTTAAAATGCCATCTGGCACCATATAGGAAGCATTATAAACCATAGAGTAAATCCAAGGATTTTGCCCTTGTGGTGCATAGCTAGCAAAGACTACGGCGCCACTAGTAACAGATACTGCCCAACGCAATACGATACCTACAATAGATCCTGTAATAAGTCCAGAAATAGAATCTTTGAAGTAACCGCAAACGCCAATAACACCATACGCTACCAAGTAATCTAAGATAATACTTAAATAATGAACAGATGATTTAAAGCCTAAAATAAAGTGTAAAATACCGTACACAACACCGGCAAAAATACCGCGTTTACCGCCCCAACGGTATGCATAAATCATAAGTGGCACTAAAGCTGCGGCCTTAATAGATCCCCCTTGTGGCATATGAAAAAGCGTAATAAATGACAAAACTTGTGCAATAGCAATTGCCACGCCTGCTTCAGTAAGCATACGAGTTTTTGATTGATCCATTTCAATCGACCTCCTCACAATTATATGTTTTCATATATGTATTTTAACTGATATTTTTTATTTATACAGTCTACTTGTATTGTACTACAGTTTTTTTGTGATACCAAACAAAATATTCGGAACGTATTGAAAATTTTGCGAGTCTCTTGTATAATGGTACAGGTTCAATATGTAATACCCGAAGGAGATATAGAAACTATGATTAACACAACGAACATCTTTGATTATGAAGACGTGCAATTAATTCCTAATAAATGTATCGTCAGTAGCCGTAGCGAATGTGATACACATGTAAAATTAGGTAAACGCACATTCCGCTTACCAGTGGTACCTGCAAATATGCAAACTATCATTGACGAAGAGTTGGCTGAAAAATTAGCACGCGAAGGCTATTTCTATATCATGCATCGTTTCCAACCTCAACGTCGTATGGACTTTGTAAAACGCATGCACGACCTTAACTTATATTCTTCTATTTCTATCGGCGTAAAAGCTGAAGAATTTGCTTTGGTTGATGAATTCAAAAAAGCAAACTTAACACCTGAATACATCACAATCGATATTGCACATGGTCACTCCAATGCAGTAATCGAAATGATTCAATACATTAAAAAGAACTTACCTGAAACATTCATTATCGCTGGTAATGTTGGTACCCCAGAAGCAGTTCGTGAACTTGAAAATGCTGGTGCTGACGCTACTAAAGTAGGTATTGGTCCTGGTAAAGTTTGTATCACTAAATTAAAAACTGGCTTTGGTACTGGTGGCTGGCAATTGGCTGCTGTTCGCTGGTGCGCAAAAGCAGCTACAAAACCTATCATCGCTGACGGCGGTATCCGTGACCATGGCGACATCGCTAAATCCATTCGTTTTGGTGCGACTATGGTTATGATCGGTTCCCTCTTTGCTGGTCACGAAGAATCCCCAGGGGATGAAAAAATCGTTGACGGTAAAGCAGTAAAAGAATACTTTGGTTCTGCTTCTGAGTTCCAAAAAGGGGAACGTCAAAAACGTAGAAGGCAAAAAAATCTTCATCGACTCCAAAGGTTCTATCTTTGATACATTAGTTGAAATGGAACAAGATTTACAATCCGCTATCTCTTATGCTGGCGGCACTACTTTACAAGCAATCCGCAAAGTAGACTACGTACTTGTTAAAAACTCCATCTTCAACGGCGATCGCTAATATAATATTTGCGCATATGCTAAAAGCCACAGGTTATATCCTGTGGCTTTTTTGTATCCCCTTCTCCTTATTGATTATGAGGTAATATTTTTTAAAAATAATATTTCAATATTTAAAATTAGCCCCAAAGACATATTGTCTCTGGGGCTATTATTTAAGTTTAAACTTCAGTTTCTTTTGATTTATCCATTAACATATAAGCGTATTTACCAATACCTGCACTTACTACAAGTAATACAGTCAATACGATAAATGCAACAGTAAGACTTGTACCATGAGCGATGAAACCAATCAATGCTGGTCCCATCAAAATTCCCATATAGCCTAGCATTGTAGATGTTGCCACAGCTTGTGTCATAGGAATTACATTTTGTTCCCCCATAGCAGAGAACAAGTTTGGTACTACCATAGCTAAGGAGATACCAAGTAATAAGTAGGTATACATAGAACCATAGCCAGGTAAGAATACGATAAGGCCCATTGCAATAGCGCCTAACAAATACCCACCAATAACAACTTGTTTAGAGGTCAAATGTTTACCAATTGTATTCCCCAGCAAGCGGCCGATACACATAGTACCATTAAATAGCATAACGCCCATAACAGCCTCTTCGATAACGATACCTTTATCTTCGAACAGGTATAACGCACTCCAATCCCCTACTGCACCTTCAACTAAGTAAGATACAAAGGATAAAAGACCAAAGATAATGGCAATGGGATGGAAAGATAATGGGCTTTTAGATTTTTTTGTAACCTTTGCATTTGGATCACTGCCAAAGGTCAACATAAATTGGCTAACCACAACCATAGCAATAAATAATACGATGAGAAGTCCCCAAATACTTTCATTAACAGGTAAGGATAATATTTTTAAGAGCACCAGTAAAACACCAGCACCGGCAAAACCGCCTAAACTCCACCCACCGTGATAGGCACCCATTAAGTGTTTTTTACTCACCTTTTCGGTCAAGATAGCTTGTAAATTAGCAGACGCACCACTGAGTCCGACGCCAATACCAAAGAAGAACAAAGCGGCTGTGGTCGTAGCAATTGTAGAACACATGGTAACAACCGCAAGAGATAACATGCCAATAAAGCTAGCTAGTAAAACGACTTTCTTGCATCCAAAGTTCTCTACTAGCTTACCAGCTATGGCCATGGACAAACAAGAGCCTACACCGAGCACTAAAATCATAGAGCCCAATACATCTTCACCGATGCTAAGCTTTGCTTTTAAATATGGTACAAAGCCAGCCCATAAGGCGGTATACATGCCAGGAATAAAAAATGCCCCGAAAGCACCACGAATATTTGCTGTTGAAATAGAAACTTGATCGTTCATTACATCCTTTCTGGCTTCTAGAACCGTCCGGCGAAGAAAGGCCCTTTTTATCCGCAAAGCGCTAAAACTTGCATCATTGCAGGAAACCATTTTAATTACATATGATTTATTATTGAATATAATAACTCTCTTTATGATACATGTAAAGAGGGTTTTCTAATTTTAAACTAAACTTAAAAGCGATATATAGTATATCTGGTTAAATATAACTAATTAGTATTTTAGATGTCAGTTAGTAAAGGATCCATATCCCCACACAGCTTGTAAGTAATGCCACAAGAACAGGAACAGCAGTTCGTTTAAGTAAGTCTACTGACTTAATATGCGCCACACCTGCTACGCCGACCATTACGGGACTAATAGGGCTAAGGAATAATCCTAGGCTTGCACCATTTTGCATACCAAGCATAGTAGTAATCGGATCAAGTCCTAAATGAGCTACGATATTTGGTACTAGTGGAACTAATGTAAATAAAGGTGCCACATTGCTGCCCGTTACCATGCTAAGACCTAACATACCGCCCCTAGGACAGAGGTAAGTTCAACGGAGTTAAGAGATAGTATTTGTAGCGCACTAACCAATGAGTCAATAATGCCCAGACTAACTAAACCTTGCGCAAAGATTTGTCCCCTATAATAAGGGTCACTGCATAGGAAAACTGGTTTCCCATACCCTCAAAGAAAATCGTCGTACTCTTAAGGACTGCCTGTAAATCACGGTGTCGAATCAATTCCGCTAACAAGGCAATACCAAAAGCGAGCATCATAGCCAGGGTTACATTCATCTTCACACCAGGAAAACCATATTGACTAAAGCCCAAGATAAAACACAATGGTAATAATGGGAATATCATATACAGCTTAGGCCCTATTGGAGCCTCTGGAATACTTTCACAAGCATCTATAGTCTTAGGTTCCTCCACTCGATCACGATATTTCTGCCAGAAAAGTGTGCTATAGCCGTCACAATAGCGACTAAGAAATAAAGACGCAACTGGTAGCCTACAAAATAGTTTGGCACGGGCATATTCAAGGTCTTTGCAATGAGTAAGGTAGATACCGCACCAGGTCCTACGTCCATGAGATGTCCCGTAGCAATAACCGCTGCAGCCCCCACTGGGCTCACTCCAAGGCGAAGCAATACGGGATACATAGTAACCATCATAAGGAGGGCAAGACTCAATGGATTAGGTACACAAATAGACAGTCCCATATTAAGAAGAAACATTAGGGCCAGTACAATATATGGGCGATTCAGACGATATAAAGGACGTATAAATGTATGTGCCAATCTCGTCCCAGCCCCAATATGTTCCATATATTTTGCATAACCAGCACAGGTCATAATCATGAGGCCTAAATTTACTATATTCTCGGACGTCGTAATTCGCACAATATCCATAGCATCAAATACTAAGACACCTGTAGATTGAGACTCAACGAGTATAGCATCAATCCAATTTGCTTCATAAGCAATAAACATCATGAGAATCCCCATACCAATTAAAACTGGCTGTGGTTGATAGCGCTTCATTAACAATATACCTGTAATAGCAATAATGGTGATACATATAACTATATTCATAAATAAGCACCTCTCAACTAGAGAATATATATTAGACCTATATAAGATGTATACTACACTTGTATTAAACCCATGTTATACCTATATTATACCTATATCATGCACAAAAGATAAATAAAGATACAATGAAAAAGCACCATTATCCTTAAGATAACAGTGCTTTTAAGAAGGAAATATCTAATTGATTTTATTATTAAACATACAAATATCTAATCTATTAGACGGATTAGTACGTAGGTTATTACTTATATAATTAAATAGTTTTTATTTATGCTCTTTCAACCATGCAATGGCATATTCTGCATATACGGCAGATGCCGCAGATAGTACAGTATCATCCATATTGAATCGATTATTATGATGATCGTACGTAGCCTCGATTTCAGGGTTTTGAATCCCAATAAAAGCAAAGCACCCTGGTTTATCTTGTAAATACCATGCAAAATCTTCCCCTGGCATTACTTTACGCATTTTAGAAAGTTTGTCTTTACCTAATGTATCAATAACGATACGTTCCGCCAATTCGCTAGATGCAGGATCATTAATAGTAGGCGGTACTTTTTTTACATATTCTAATGTAGCAGTTGCTCCATAAGCCTCAGCAGTATGTTCTACTACGCGTCGTATGGATTCAACATAGTACTCTTCTTGGTCTGGGTCAAAGAATCGAATGGTCCCCCCCATTTTAGCTTCACCAGGGATAACATTCCATTCAGATCCAGAGTGAATGTTACCAATAGTGAGTACAAGAGAATCTAAGGCACTAACATTACGAGACACTACGGTTTGCAAATTCATGACGATAGCACTAGCTACTACAATGGCATCAATCGCTTGATGGGGCTGTGCACCATGGCCTTGTTTGCCTTTTACATTAATAGTAATCTGGCTACTTGCAGCCATACGAGGACCTTCTTCCACAGATATGAGTCCTGCTGGTAAGTCGATCCACACATGGCCACCAAAAATAGCATCTATCTTATCATACCAATCACCAAATTTGATGAAATCTGGTGCACCCGCTCCTGTTTCCTCAGCAGGTTGAAAGGCTAAATATACGTCGCCTTCGATGCGATCTTTCATAGACATTAACATCTTTGCAGCGCCTAACAAAATAGCCATATGACCATCGTGACCACAGGCGTGCATTTTGCCTTCAGTTTCTGATTTATAGTCTACTGTATTATGTTCGTGAACAGGCAATGCATCAATATCGGCGCGCAAAGCAATGGCTTTGCCAGGTTTACCACCTCGGATGATACCAATTAAGCCGATGCCCCGCTCTGTATCGACGTGAACCTCTACGCCCATAGATTCTAATTCTTTAGCCAAGGTTTTAGTTGTTTCAAATTCTTCATTACTGAGCTCAGGATATTTATGGAAATATCTACGCCAATCTTGAACGTAGCTTTTATATTGTTCGATTAAATCGCGACTATGCATGATATCGCCTCCTCACTAAATCCCAATATTACTAGGAATAACATGGTAAAAGTAAAAGAAAACGACAGGCAACGCCATGTCGTTTTCTTAGTTTCTTATCGGTTGCGCAATACTGCTTGTACCGCTAAGGATACAACAGCTGTTGCAACTGCTACAGTAGCAGTGATTTTTGCTGTTGTGAAAAGTTCTTCTTTTGTAGGTTTTGCTTTAGCAGCAATATCCAAAGTTTTTGCTACAGCAGGTACCAATACTTCATTACGTAAGGATTCTGTATTCATATTTACTCCTCCAATATAGACTATTTATTCTAGGTTAACACGAATAGAATCTAAAGTCTATATATTCATCGATTTATTTCAATAATTACACGGTTACGTAACTATTTTAAATGATATTTATGAAAGTTATCCTTAAAATTATTTTGCAGCTAACTCTTCAATAGCTTCAGCTACAATAGCAATCGCTTTTTCCAATTGGTCTTGAGGAATATTAAGAGCTGGTAAAAGACGTACTTTATTTTTTAGCAGATAAGCATACAACGCCCTTTTCAAGACATTTAGCGATGACAGCTTTAGCATCTACTGTGGTCTCAATGCCGAGCATAAGCCCCATGCCACTAACGCCAATAATACCAGGTTTACCAACTAATGTAGATTTTACGTATTCCCCTTTTGCTTTTACAGCATCAAGGAATTCAGGCGTTAACCGGCTAATAATGGTATTACCTGCCGCTGCACAGATTGGATTGCCACCAAAGGTTGTTGCATGTGCACCAGCATTTAACACATATTGCATCTTTTCATTGAATAATGTAGCCCCCATAGGAAGGCCACCTGCTAAACCTTTTGCAGTAGATACTACATCTGGCTCAATGCCAAATTGTTGGTATGCATATAGACTGCCTGTACGACCATTACCAGTTTGTACTTCATCAATGAGTACAAGTTGATCCTGTTCATGAGCATATTTTGTTACTGCTTGTACGAACTCTTTATCTAGAGGCATAACGCCACCTTCACCTTGAATAGGTTCCATCATGATGGCACAAACTGCAGGATTATCAAGAGCTTTTAAGGCCGCATCAATATCATTAGAGGGTGTATGAATAAAGCCTTCTGTAAATGGGAAGAAATGTTGATGGAATACATCTTGGCCAGTGGCAGACAAGGTAGTAATAGTACGACCATGGAAGCTATTAACCAAGGTGACGATGACATGACGACCTTCACCGTATTTGTCATGGCTATATTTACGAGCTGCTTTGATGGCACATTCATTAGACTCTGCACCAGAGTTGGAGAAAAATACCTTTTTCATGCCCGTTTTAGCGCACAGTTGTTTGGCTAATTCAATTTGTGGCAAAGAATAGTATAAATTTGAAATGTGGTTCAACGCATGAGATTGTTTTGTCACGGCCTCTGTCCATTCATCGTCATCTACACCAAAAGCCGTTACACCGATGCCAGAGCCCAGATCGATGTATTCTTTACCAGTTACATCCCATAAAAGAGAACCTTTCCCCTTTTCAAAACATACGTTAAAACGGCCATACGTATTGGCTATATATTCTTTATCTTGCTTTTCAAAATCCATGGTATTATTCATTATATCCTCCAAACGTACGGCCTTGCCGCCGTCTATCTATATGAAAGGTAATCAGATGATTACCAACATTACATCTACTGTTTTATGCTACAAACATAGTACCAAGACCTTCATCGGTCAATAATTCGATAAGAATGGCATGTGGAATTTCACCGTTGATGATGAATACCTTCTGTGCTCCTGCTTCGATGGCCTCTAAACAGCAATCTACTTTAGGAATCATGCCTCCTGCAATAATTCCATCCACTTTTAATTGTTCTGCCTCTGCCATTGTTATTTTTGAGATTAAAGACTCTGGATCATGCACATCTTTGAGTACACCATCAATGTTAGTCATGGCCACCATAGTTTCTGCCTTGAGGGCACCAGCAATTTTTGCGGCTACCGTATCAGCATTAATATTATATGTCTTGCCATCAGCCCCCATACCAATGGAAGAAATGACAGGAATATAACCTCTACTGATAACATCATCGATAATACTTGTATCAATCGTATCGATAGAACCTACATAACCAAGCTCATCATTTTGTTTATGAACTTGAATCATATTACCATCCACACCACAGAGACCAACAGCCTTACCACCAAGGTCTGTTAAATCTGCTACAAGGCCTTTATTAACCTTACCGGCTAATACCATTTGTACTACATCCATTGTCGCTTCATCAGTGACACGCAAGCCATTTGCAAAACGGGATTCAATTTTCATGGCATCTAGTGTGCTATTAATAGCTGGACCACCGCCATGAACGAGCACAACTTTTACCCCTACCAATTGAAGTAGCATTAAATCCTTCATAACGGATTTTTTTAATTCTTCATCAATCATAGCATTGCCGCCATATTTAACGACAACATATTGATCTGTATATTGTTTAATATATGGAACGGCCGCAGTTAAGATATGCGCCCGCATTGCATTTGTTACGTCCTTCATAGTTCCCTCTCTAACCTAGTGCTAGGCCTGTATCCTCAGGCAAACCTAAAGCAATGTTCATACATTGAACAGCAGCACCAGAGGCACCTTTGCCTAAATTATCGAAAATAGCATGAATCATAATGCGTTCATCGTTGCCAGTCACATAGATTTTCATGCTATCTGTGTTGCTCAATTGATTTGCATTTAACATCCCAGTATTGCTGTTCTCTGTAAATGGCACAACAGTAATGATTGTACTATCTTTATAAAAGTCTTCTAATGCCTGTTGTACTTTATCGATGCTAACTGGTTTATTACATAAACGACTGTGAATGCCTACCGTTACTTCCATGCCAGAATAATAATCGTCAACGATAGGAATAAAAATAGGCGCTTCACTAAGGCCACAAACATGTTGAACCTCTGGTAAATGTTTATGTTGTTGACTAAGACCATATTGACGCGGTGCATAGAGAAAATAATCCTTCGGATTACTTTCATATTGGCCAATCATCTTTTTACCACCACCGCTATAGCCTGTTAAGGATGTGATAGTGAAAGGATAATCTGTTGGCACAAGACCAGCTTTTACAAGAGGTGCAATACAAGCAATCATACCGCTCGCATGACAACCAGGATTTGCAATGTGTTTTTCTGTGGCAATAGCAGTTTTGTAACTTTCACCTAACTCAGGAAAACCATAGGCCCAATCACTAGCAGTTCTAAAGGCAGTCGATGTATCAATGACCTTACACGGTAATTCACCGATAGCAGCCATGATTTCTTTAGATGCCACATCAGGCAAGCAGAGAAATACAATATCAGCCTCTTTAGCTACCTCTTTAATGGCCTCCACATTTTTACGATCCTCATCAGCTGTAGCTAATAGCTCTATATCTTTTCTATCGGATAACCGTTCATGAATTCTTAAACCTGTTGTGCCTTCATGACCGACAATAAATACTTTATAGGGTGCCATAATAAACCTCAATTCTCACCTATTGGTGACTCACACCTATTTAAACAGCTCTCAGTTATTACTTTCAGCGATTATAAATAGGAAACAAACTATACAATTCATCACCATTAGAAAGGTGAATTTATTTCATTGGATAGTCGCTAAATGTAGCAACCATAACGGCCTTAATCGTATGGAGACGGTTTTCGGCTTCTTGGAATGCTAAGGAATTTGGACCTTCAAATACCTCTTCCGTCACCTCAATACTATTCATGCCAAACCGTTCAAAGATATCTTTACCTACTTGAGTTTCCGTATTGTGGAATGCTGGCAAGCAGTGACAGAATTTGGTATTTGGATTACCTGTTAATGCCATCATTTCAGCGTTAACTTGGAATGGTTTAAACGTATTAATACGTTCTTCCCACATATCATATGTATCACCCATGGTTACCCATACACCTGTATAGATTACATCTAAGCCTTTAACACCTTCCGCTACATCGTCTGTACATGTGATGGTAGCACCTGTTTCTTTCGCAACTTTCAAACATTCTTCATAGAATGGACCGGCTGGCCAGTATTGTTTAGGACCGATAAGTCTGAAATCCATCCCCATTTTAGCGGCGCCACTCATTAAGGCATTACACATATTAGATTGACCATGACCCACATAAGCATAGGAGATTTCGTTCAATGGTTTATCAATATTTTCTTGAAGCGTCAAAAAATTCGCTAATGTTTGTGTAGGATGATCCATATCGGTAAGACCATTCCAAACAGGTACGCCAGAATAATCAGCTAATGTATCTACATCGGCTTGATCAAAACCTCTAAACTCGATAGCATCATACATAGATCCTAGAACACGAGCTGTATCTTTTAAGGATTCCTTTTTATTCATTTGGGAACCTGTAGGGCCAAGATATGTTGTATGAGCACCTTGGTCCGCAGCACCTACTTCAAAGGCACAACGTGTCCGTGTAGAGTCTTTTTCAAAAATTAATGCAAAGTTTTTACCTACTAATGTTTTGATTTCTTTCCCTGCTTTTTTGTCTGCTTTCAATTTTGCTGCTAAGTCCAAGAAATATTTAATCTCTTCTGGCGTATATTGAAGCATTGTTTTAAAAGATATATGTTGTAAACTTTTCATGATAACCTCTTATTTCAAACTACTATTTAACCACTTTTCTTGTAACAATTCGGCGGCTAATGCTGCCATCATTGTAATTCCTGGTTCTAAAATGCTTTCATCAATAGTAAAGCATGCGTTATGCAAGGCAGGATTACCTTCAAAGCCTGTGCCTAACCAAAGGAATGCACCTTTAATTTTATTAGGTATGCGGAGAAGTCCTCTGCCGCCATGGGATGGAAAATCGGGATGTACCACCGCCTCTTTACCAAGGTATTTTTCTACGATAGATGTGGCATAATCAATAGCCTCTGGATAATTGATAGTAGCACCATGACCACGTTTATAATCTAAAGTGCTTTCTGTTTTAAACATCACATCGAGGGCCTGTAAGCTTTCACCTAATCGTCGCTCAATATAATCTCGTTTTTCTGCTTCATAGGTACGGCAAGTGCCCTCTAGATACACATCACCACAGCCTACGTTATATCGGTCACCACCATTGATGACACCGATAGTACACACAAGATTTTCCATTGGATTCGTTTCACGAGCCACCATAGACTCAACATTAACAATCCAGTTTGCAGCAGCCACGATGGCGTCTATCCCATTGTGAGGTTCTGCGCCATGAGTAGCTTTCCCTTTAATGTGTACGAGGAAGTGATCGGATGCAGCCATGAGATTACCTTTTTTAAGCCCTACAGTTCCCACTGGTAGTTGAGGCCACACATGAAGACCATATATCTCATCTACGTCATCGAGGATACCGCTATCTACAATACCTTGAGCACCTGGAAACAAAGCCTCTTCTTCCGAAGGTTGAAATACGAGCTTTACAGTGCCGTGCAATTGGTCTTTTATAGACTGTAAAATGGCTGCGGCCCCAAGCAAAATCGCTATGTGGCTATCGTGTCCACAAGCGTGCATAACACCTTTATTTTGGGAGGCAAATGGTAAACCTGTTTCCTCATGAATGGGTAATGCATCTATATCGGCACGCAATGCAATAACGGGACCTGTATGAGCTCCTTCGATCTTGCCGATAACCGCATAATCAGAAATATCATTTACAAAAGGAATCCCTAGTTCGGTGAGAACCTTTTGAATAAATAAAGACGTATTTTGCTCTTCACCAGATAACTCTGGATGACTATGAATATGTCGACGCCATGCTATAACTTGTTCTATATATTGTGAGGCGTATTGTTTAATTAAATCTTGTAATGTATTCATTACTGTATCTCCTTCATACACATCATGTATTATTTATACATATTTTGTGTATTTTTATAACCTATGTACGTATTATAATACCTCCAATCACAAACCACAAGTATTTATACGCAATTTATATATTTTTATTTGATATATTACAAATTAATTTTAGTCATAGAACTGTGCTTAACGTTAACATATTATATTCTTAGGAAATTCCTCATAAAAACAATTAATATATGGCTAATATTATTTTAGTATAAAAACAAAAGACACCTTTTAAAGAAGGTGTCTTTTCGCTATTTCGTCTTATTTATTATAATCTTATTTTTCAATGACTGATTCATCGAGCTGTGTACCATCAGGCAAGAATGCTTTTACAATCAATTTATTTGGTGTAACAGTCATAGTCATATAGTTATTCTTGTCACGATCTGGCGCAACATATACATCTAGTGGATGTTGTTTCCACTTAGGGCGACGAGCATCTCCGGCAATACCAGTCAAAATATATAATGGTCCCGAAGCATCTCGATCAAAGTTACGTACATGCCCTCTATTACGATAAGAATGTAAATGAGCTGACAACACTAAATCTACATTAAACTCATCAAAGATAGGCATAAATAATACGCCTTCGTCATCAAAACCTACAGCTCTATTTGCACCTGGTCGGTCAAAGGCATATTGGAATGGATCTCTATGCATAAGAACGACGGTCCATTTTTTAGTATTAGCTGCTAAATCTTGGCGTAACCATTGAACTTGTACATCGTATAAATCGGGATGATGCGTATCATGATTATCCTCATGATTACTTTCATATAACATCGTATCTAATACAACGTAATGTACATCGCCAAAGTCGTAGGAATAATATCGGCGATTAAAGGTTTCATTTCCATTAGGCGGTACTGCGAAGTAATTCAAATACGCGTAAGGCTCGCGCATTTTCCAATCTAATGTATACATCTCGTGATTGCCTAAGGTCGTTGCTAACGGCACATTAGCACTCAATGGTCTGATGGAATTTAACCAAGTGCGCCATTGATAGGCATGCTCTCCATTATCTACGAGGTCCCCCATGCTAATATACAAGGCAGTCCTTGGATTGCGATGTGCTGAGTCCTTTACAATCTCTTCCCACTGAGAATAATCCCCTGATTGAGAATCTGGATAGATAAGAACATCATACACACTGGCGCCAGCCGTTTCCAGAGAGTACCAATCACTACGACGATCATTGCCATAACCAACGCGATATTCGTATTTAGTATTAGGCGTCAAACCAGTTACTGTACCCTCATGGATATAGGTGGTACTGCCATCATCGGTAAAAGCTTTGTCAGTAGCACTTATCGTTTGAGTCGTATCGGCTCCAATAAGACGATACTCTATTACCGCATCAGCTTCGCTATTATCTGATTGCCACATTATGGTTCGGCTTATGCTATTATCTTGAGCTACGATTTGTCGAATATAACGGCTTTCAGAAGCAAGGAGCGGTTTTATCTCTTGACCACTCACAACAGCTGCAGTCCGAGCAATTCGACTGTATATAGCATCCCTATATACATAACTACCTACAGTAGCACCAACTACGGTAATAATAGCTAGTAAGGATATAATTAATCTTTTTTTGTTCATATAATTCCTTTATTAACTAAACTGTTTGACTAATATTTAATATGAACACATTATAAAACTTACACTTAACTTTAAGTCAAATAAGATTTTGCTATACTTCTTCAACATCTACGTTTCTATATCTAGCAGAAACATAGCCCAACATATTTAATTGCGGTATGTTCCATTCATTAAGTAAATAGATATCACATGTGATTTCATCACCTATAGAATTATTGGCTATAAATTGATATCGCCCTAATTCTTCATTGCTATATACTCTTTCAAGCTGATTTAAAGTAGTGGCACCCCAAAATCGACTAAATTCTGACCAAATAATTTCCGTATCAACTTGAGATAACTCAACCTGTAGTCTATATGTTATGCCAACTTTGCATCGTTTTTTTAAGCCCTTTTCGTCAGCACTACAAACCTTAGTAGAGCCTTTATCAAAAGACCATTCTAGACCATCTAACGATTTAATTTGGGTAGAAAGAAGATTTTTAAAATTTGAAAAGTCTCCGAGAAAATGTTTACACGCTACCTCGAATGTATCCAATCTATCTACATTGCTCAATTCACAATACCTCTATCAAAAGATTTATCTGTTATTTTTCGTAATATTGCTTCATTTGTGTATAGCCATTAACGATGACTTCGATTTCACCCGTTCTAGGATGGAAAATAAGGCCGTGAATAGGCACATCTTTAGGAATCAAAGGGTTCATGCGCAATTCCTCTACTGTATCCTCTACATTTTCAGCAGGATGTGTAAAGCCATCAGCCCAGCGTTCCATTTCTTTTCTCACCATGTGAATCGCTTCAGGTGCAATGCCACGATCCAACATTTTTTTAGACAAGCTTTCAGCTGTCGTTTTAGCCATACCACATTCATGGTGACCAATGATAAAGATTTCATTTACACCTAGCTCAAAAATACATACAAGTAAGCTACGCACGATACCATCAAAAGGACCTGTAATACAGTTACCTGCAGTTTTAACGATTTTTGCTTCACCGCGACCAATATCCATGGAGTCCTCTAAAAAGTTTACGAGGCGCGTATCCATACATGTAACGATAGCCATTTCGCGGCTCGGCATTTTACTACATTTAGTGTCGGTTTCAACGTAACCTGTATTTTGATCTTCTACATATTCTCTATTGTGGGCTAAAATATCATCTAATAAACTCATAGTACCTCCTATATAAAAAGACCTTGGCACACAACCAAGGTCTTCATATCAATAATGGTCGATATAAATATTATATCATATGCAGTTGTATACACTCTAAACCATTACCATGTCTGTAATACATTTACATTATAAATGGACTTAAGTTAGATTTAAAACAGCTCTTATTTATCAGGTGTAGATAATGCTTCGATTGCCACGCTACCACCGCGTACAACTTCAATGCGATTCACGAACATATCTTTAAATAAGGCAATCATGTCATTATTTTTAGATACGGTCTTTACACATTGTATCAGTACAGACTTACGGTTATAGTCCACCACTAAGAGATCAAAGGTTTGAGCAATACGGAAGATTTCTTGTTTATCTGCTTCTTTACAGTTATTAACCTTGATAAATAATAACTCTTTTTTCGTAATCGGCATATCCGTAAAGTCAATAACCTTAATGACCTCTACACTGCGGTTCAATTGTTTAATAATTTGTTCATACGTCAAATCATCACAAGTAAGGTCAATCGTCATACGCGACATAGTAGGATCTTCTGTTTCCCCTACTGTCAATGTATCTAAATTATAGTTTTTACCAGCAAAGAGGCCTGAAATTTTAGCCAATACACCGATTTGGTTTTCTACATACGCTGAAATGCAGCGCTTTTTCATATGTACTTCCATAGCCCCTCCTATTTTTTATCCTTTAACAACATATCACTTAAAGATTTACCTGCCGGTACCATTGGCAATACATTGAGCTCCGTAGGAATGATGAACTCAAGTAAGGTTGGGCCATTTTTGAAAGTATCCGCCAATTGGAACCCTTTTTCAATATCCTCAACTTTAGTAATGCGCATTGCCTTAGCACCATAAGCATCTGCCAATTTCACGAAGTCTGGCACATATTCAAACTCATCATTATCAATGATATCTCGTGTAACAATGGAGCTTTCATCCATCATCAAATTCGTACAAGCATACCGTTTATCGTAGAACAATTGTTGCCATTGACGTACATTACCGAGGAAACCATTGTTTAAAACAATTAGCGTCACAGGTAAACGATAGTGCATAGCGGTAGCAAACTCTTGGATGTTCATTTGCACCCCACCATCACCACAGATGGCAAATACGCGCTTATCTGGATTTCCCATTTGAGCACCTAGTGCTGCAGGGAAGCCATAGCCCATAGTACCAAGACCGCCAGAAGTCAGCATTTGGTGTTGTCCTTGTACCTCTAAGAACTGTGTAGTCCATAGTTGGTTTTGACCTACGTCAGTAGTAACAATTGGGCGATCATAGTGATTATTGATGTAGTCAATGACTGTTTGAGGTGTTAAACCTTCTTCATCAGCTTGCGTTACAGGACGTTCTGCTTTAAGCTGTTGCAGTTGTTCAGGCCAATCACCAAGATCATGAGGCTCAATATACTCTAAGAGTTTTTCAATAGCCAATTTAGCATCGGCTACGATTGGAATATCTACTTTAATATTTTTTGAGATAGATGCTGCATCTACATCGATATGAATGATCTTACAATGTTGTGCAAAGGTACTTAATTTACCCGTAATGCGGTCATTGAAGCGAGTGCCAATAGAAATCATTACATCACAATCTGTGAGTGCCACATTGGGTGCATAGCCGCCGTGAATCCCTACATTACCGAGATATAGAGGGTGACGTGTATCTACGGCCCCTTTCCCCATCAAGGTCGTTACAACTGGAATACCTGTTTTTTCAATTAAATCCATCATAAGCTGGTTGGCACCACTAATGCTGACGCCACCACCTAATAGGAACAGTGGTCGCTTAGCCTTAGAAATGATAGAGCAAGCCTTTTTAACTTGCCCTACGTGAACAGCCATATTCGGTTTATAACCGCGAATATTAACCTCTGTAGGATATTCATCAGATCCCATCGCCTTTTGAATATTTTTAGGAATATCTACAACTACAGGGCCTGGACGACCGGTACGAGCAATGTAGAAAGCTTCTTTCAAAATGCGCCCTAAGTCTTTACGATCACGCACAGTGACAGCATATTTACAAATATTACGGACGATACCAACTGTATCCACCTCTTGAAAGGCATCATTGCCCATAAGACCTAAGTCTACTTGGCCTGTAATACAAACGAGAGGCACACTATCTGCATAAGCAGTAGCAATACCTGTTACAAGATTGGTAGCACCTGGTCCAGAGGTTACCATACAAACCCCTACCTTACCCGTGCTACGAGCATACCCATCAGCAGCATGAGCTAACGCTTGCTCGTGACGAGGCAAAATAACCTTTACCTGATCTTGTTTATATAATTCATCCATAATATCGATAGTAGCAGCCCCAGGATAGTTAAATAAGATTTCTACCTGCTCCTCTTGAAGGGCTTTTACCAAATACTGCGCGCCTGAAATCATAGGTGTCTCCTTATCTATGTAATACATGCATATTGCATTCTCAATATTCTCATTAGGCATATCTAAAAAATTGAATATCTTATATAGATGTGTTATACTCAGTAGTGTACCATATGTTGTGGTACATGAGTATGTATAAAATCTCAAATTATATAAGTATATGTTGATTCTATCTGGAAAGGACTGTGTAACATGAAAGAAATCTTAGGTTTCCACTTGAACGGTTGCCCTTACTGCGAAAACGCATTCCGCGCTATCGATGAACTCGTTGCAGAAAACCCTGCATACGCAGATATTCATATTAACTGGGTTGAAGATCAAGATGCTCACGAGCTCTTCAAAACTCATCCATATGAATACTATCCAAACTTGTGGTTTGACCTCGACAAACAATACGAGGCTCAACCTGGTGAAAGCTATGAACAAACAAAAGCTTTAATCAAAGCTGTATTGGACAAAGCAATCGCGTAATCTAGTATTACATAAAAATGTGATAAATCCATTAAGAAAGAGGCTAGCAATGCTAGCCTCTTTTTCTTTGTCTTTCCATTCAAGATACATATGTTTAATTACTTGGATCGGTGATACAAATAACATTCTAGGCCCACCATATCGCATGATTTCACGTATCTTTTCACGATATGTTGGTCCATAGCAATGTGTTTTACATACGCTGCAAAAGGTTTTACTTTCCATATGTGGACATACATCAATACGATGCTCTGCATAATTCCAAATGTCTTGGCACTCCTCACATAGTTCACCTTTAGGCGTGTGGTGTTTATCACGACAATAGATGCCAATAATTTGGTACATAGTTTTTAGTTCTAACTGACGTTTTTCATCAACTGTCACGCTAATCTCCTATTTCACAGACCAAGAAACCCAAGCGACCTTATCAACGGTCTTATTATGAATTTCACCATTGATAGCTAGTGGTTCAATGAGATTTCTAATCTCTTCTTTCATATCATCTATTGCGCCCCAGCCGTTATTATGAAGGCGCATAGTAAAGTAATTAACAGCCTTCTCAAGAGACATAACCTCTGTTTCAGGAACCGTTTTATAAGTTACTTTCACATTATGCCCTATTTCATGGATAGCCTCTAAGCACTCTTTCATCTTGCCATCCCAAGGGAATGAGTCGCGACCAAAGAAATGTTCAGATAACATATCTACCATTTCATCACTGCGCTCGCTGAAAGCAATCCACAAGCATTTATCATGACTTGCTTCGTGCATGGCACGAATATTTTCTACATCAAACATGATGGGACAGAAAATGCTATACGCCAAGTCGAAACTCTTATCCCAACTGAGTTCTCGACGTGTTTCATCAGACCAAGGTGCGATATATAAGCTCAAGTCTAAACCTTCTGACTCTGCCAATTGTTTAGCACCTCGAATCATACCGTCAGATAAATCGATACCTGTTGCCTTATACCCTTCACGTGCTAATCCTAGGGCATAATCGCAAACGCCACAGCCTATGTCTAAAGTGCGTCCACCAGCTGCGGGTAATAGATTTTCATCCTTTAAAAATGCTAAAAATTCAGTTACTTGTGCTTTTCGATCCTCTCGATTGTGCATTTCCACAAAATATTCGGAACGGTGATTCCATGCGTCTTGCTCATCTCGCCAAGCTTCATTGACGGTAAGCTCTTGTATTGTATTTGTCATAATATCCCCTCTAATTAGCTACATACAAATATGTACAAGCTATAGATATATAAGTTATAAGTAGTTTTCACTCAGTTAAATTTACAATGTAATTTAACGCTCCCCTATATGTCCTAGTGTTCCAGCTAGGAGGTTCAGCTGTTCATATAGCTATTCTTATTGTACATTATTCTCAAAATAAAATGTGTTACTCAAGTCACATTTATTATGCTATTTCAATATTATTAAATATGTATTTTCACATAAAGACTATTGAATGTGCTTTTTACAAAAACAAAAGACTCCACTCAGTAAGTGGAGTCTTTTATCTCTCGTTTTGCAAATAGGTTTATACTATCTGCTCATATACATCAATTGAGTATATGATTATTTCTCTTCTTTTTTCTCTACCGGAGCAGGCGCCTCTTCAGTTTTAGGAGCTTCTGTTTCAGTTTTCTCTTCAGTCGTTACACTCTCATTATTAGCAGCTTCACGCTCTTGTCTGATACGTTCTTCTCGCTTAGCTTGTGCCTCTTGTTCTCTCTTTTCAAAGGACTCACTAACTTTATCAGTAGTTTCTTTTAATTTATCGCGACCTTTCAATGCAAGCTCTTTAATCGCTTCTGGATCGGCACCACTGAACTCAGCCAACGCACCTTCATTATTTGGATCAAAGAACGGAGCTTGTTTAAAACCTAATAAGGATGCTACAAATACCATCGGAATTTGTGCGATAGCACTGTTGTATTGCTTAACTGCATAGTTATAAATTTCCCGTTTATTGGAAATAAATGTTTCGTTTTCGCTAATAGCTTCTAAGAATTTACCATATTGAGTATTGGCTTTCAAATCAGGGAATTGATTTGCTAAGGCAGTAATATTTTGTACCGCCTTAGATGTTTCACGAGCCATTTCTACAAAGTTATCAGAAACTTTCAACTGAATTAGTTTTTCATAATCACCATACTCATTTACAAGACCTGTAAATTGGTTTACGATAGCAACCTTTTTCTCGTAAGCAACGATAATATTAGCACGTGCTTCTTTTATCTCTACAGTCAAATTTTGCAATAAATTGTATTGCTTAATAAAGAAGTAAATCAAGAATACAATTAAGAAAAATATTAGTGTTGAAAGCATAGAACCCTCTCCATTTCTATTACAAATAACAATGCAAATTTGAGAATATTATATCATACCGAATATATAAGAAATATGAAATTTCATTCATGAAGCATAAATTATTGAATACTCCATTTAGTAGTTCGTGCATGTATTTCCATTCGTTTCTCTCCTATTACTAGAATTAATATAGCTGTTTCATATATTATTTATATTTATTATAATAAAGAAAAGGAGGCTTTGAAAGTATGGGAAAATATATGATAATACTTATGTTTCTATTGATCGCTATTGCTGTAGTTTTTGCTACTTATAACTTATCTATAATTAGATCTATGCCTCCTGAAGAGCGTTATAAACTTCTTTACTTTAAGGATGATCAAGTCTCTATAGGCATTGGCTTAGTAAGAAGAACATTTAAATTAAGCGATATTCGTGAGGTACGTTTTTCTAAAGGTAAAAAATTCCGTAGCATGGGCAGCTGGGCCGGCAGAATGCAAATTTGCAAACTAAATGGTAAAACAAGCCGTTGGATAGAATTTGATGGTACTGTCTATTACAAAAAGATGGTATATATAACTAATGAAGAAATCATTGATAAATCAATAGACTTACTGATGAATGAATTCCAAGCACGAGGAATTCGTTGTACTAAATATAGATGCTAACATATAATTTTCTGAACTATACATCAACCTAAAGAATAAAGACACATAAAAAGGCTTCTCGAAATCGAGAAGCCTTTTATTTGGGGGTTATAGGACAAAAAGTGTGTGTGACTAATCCCAATAAGTTGGAAAATCTGTAGACATATGTAGCTCATTCCAAACAGGAGCATCACCCCATTGAGAGATTGAACGATCTATTTGGCAATAATCAGATAACCGTTTGTAGATAGCAGCAATCGATTCATCTGTAGGCATACAATTTAATATATCTGAAATAGAAAGCGGTCTTGGTGAGTGCATATAGCACCACCAATAGACCGCTTTTAGTCTTCTTTCAAGTGAAAGACCCCTATGAGCCCGTAACATACTTCTTAGTTGAGCATTTACTCCACCTTCAATACGATTATTTGTTGTAGGTATTGTAATATCAAAACATTCCAAAAAAGTAAATAAAGTTTGTTGCCTAATCAGACGCCATAATGATGATTCAGCCTTAAGCAAACGCTCATGTGTAGAGCGTTTGTTTCCGAATTCATCAATCGTCATTTCTCGTAAAAAATCAGAATATGTCATTCGCCACGCCGAAAGTTTATTAATCCATATAAAAGCTTGATCCATTGTTTTCACATTAAATAAAGCTTTGGCAAGACTATAAAGGTCCTTCCCAGCTAACGTTTTAGGTCTACTTGTCGTATATCGTCTAACCTGACCAAAAAATGTGAAACAGGCATCTTTGGTGACTGCTATGAGGCCAAACTTTACGTAATGCTTTAGGCAAACCATTAGCACCATCAGACACAACGACTTTAGGTTCGGCAATCCGTTCCATTAAACACTGCCAAGCTCTAGCATGCTCATAACGACAGACATACCATCCTAGAACATGAGTATCATTGCAACAAATCAACACACATAAATTCCTAGCTAAGTAAATTCCATCAAGATATACCACATCATGTACTTCTTCCACTTTTGGTGGCAATGGCCATATGGACCAAAATTTAGCGGTTTTACGCCTGAATGTACGACCTTTACCAGGCATATCAGCTTGAATATTGGTGCTGAATAACCAATTCAAGAATAGGCTTAACTCTTTACTTAAATTATTAATTTTAACGGTAAATGCCACCTTACAATGTTTGCAAAACCAACGCTGAGAACCAGATTTTAAAACACCGTGTTTAATACATGTTTCATTACAATCAGGACATTTTATTTGTCGCATAAACTCTTCCTCCATATTTGTTTATATATAGGAAGATATAACCTCATTTTACTCAGTAATTACAAGGGTTAATTGATGTTTTCACCCACACTTTTTGTCCACCCTCAAACTTCTCCAAAAAAAGATTAAACCCTTATAACACTAGTAAATATCTAGTGTTATAAGGGTTTTACACACTTTTTGTCCTATAAGCCTTATTTGGTGCGCCTAGCAGGAATCGAACCTGCGCACCCGGTTCCGGAGACCGGCGCTCTATCCCCTGAGCTATAGGCGCATGAATACCTAAAAATTATACCATATAACGCTATGGTTCGGTAGTACAAAGTATATACAAACACTAGGTTCATATAGAAAAGCCCCTAATATTAAGTTGTATATCAACTAATATTAGGGGATATTTTAATTAAAGACTCTCTTTAATTAATTCTAATAGAGCATCGCAACTGTGACTTACATCGTCATAGGTTTCGTCAAAGTTTCCCGTATACCAAGGATCCTTTACATCACGGCTTTCACCAATGAACGACATTGCCTTGTAAACCTTAGCATCTACATCATCTCCAATGATACGTTTTAAATTACGTCCATTATTTTCATCCATAATAACGAGGTAATCGAAGTTGTGATAGTCATCAACGGTCACTTGGCGAGCCTTACGACGAGTATAAGGAATACCCATTTCATCTAGCTTTTGCTTAGTTCCATAATGAGTATCGTTGCCTATCTCCTCACGAGATGTAGCGGCAGATTCAACATAAATAGAATCACTTAGTCCAGCCTGCTCAACAATATGCTTCATATAAAACTCTGCCATCGTAGAACGGCAGATGTTACCGTGACAGATGAATAAAATTTTAGTCATAATATACTCCTTACATACTAATAGTCCTTACAGCATACGCTATAAGGACTATTAGTGCAATATTTAATTAGAAGTTGTGTCGTACCCCCGCATCAATACGCCATGTATTATCTATAGTAGCACCAAAGTTTTTAGTGAATGTACCATATAGATATGTACTAGGACGAATGCTCCAAGAGCCACCGATTTCCGCATCAAGCCAAGTATCCTTCAAATCCACAGTTGTTTGTACTGTTGGATTCCCAGGTGCAGAGTATGTAGTATTCAATTTACCAGAGAATTCATGAGCTAGTGCTAATTTAGCAAAGATATTAGATTTTTCTGTTTCTTTACCAATGCCAATGCCGAGTCTACCTACAGCAGAGTTCACAGCATCAGATTTAACATGCATGGAGCCACCGCCTGCAATAGCCGCATCATAGGATACACCTTTTAAACGACCTAAGATAAATTCTACACTAGGATCAATGTAGAAGCCATTTTGTTTCTTAATGCGCTTACCGTATTCAGCACTCAAGGATGTACCAAATGTATGGTAGTTACCATTCAAACGTTGGCCGCTCATAGAGTTAAGGCTATAGTCGTTGGATAATCTATTACCACGAGCGATGATATCTATATACCGACCATCATCATGTTGCTTTGTACCATATAAGGCGATACCACCTAACTTACCGTCGCCACTGCCGTTGGCATAAGAGTTACTAGATGTACTGTAATCTAGGGCACCGCCGAAAATCCAGCCATTGGAGGCTTTATGGTCGTAACCTATTTGTACACCATTGTATGTCATATGTGCATCAGCACCATCTGTAATCTTAGATTTACCGCCTATATATTTCGCCCATACACCTTTATTTGTATTAGCTAAACGAAGGTCACCTAAACGACGTTGTAAATCATTAGTATTATTTTTCCATGCCATAACTGTTGAAGTAAGGGCTGATTTTGTACCACTCACCAAAGATGATTCACTACTACGAGTAATCTTTGTTGTATCATCTACAACGAGATGACCTTGAGAATCAAAATGATCTGCCCCTAGGTCTGCAACAGCACCAGGTGTAGTAACGCCTTCATTGATTTGAACTGTTGTGCTAAGCTTCTTATCATTGCCTGTGTATTGTAATTTCTCAGCTAATGCTTGAATATCCTTTTTGTAGCTTGCATCGTCGATGGTATTACCGGAATGGTCACCTTGCATTGTAATATGGCTATTATCCGCCGCATGTTCAACGATGATTTGCCCTTTTCCTGTATCGCTAGCCGGCACACCAGATTTATAAATGGCATTCACATAACCGCTATAGTTCTGAATTGTTATAGGCCGCGCATCGATAGGATGAATGTTACCTGCTGCAGTTGGGTTAACACCACCTACAAGATTGCGAACCTTACTACCCTTGTATAGGTACGCTGCATTATCCCCTGTTGGACGTTCTTTTTTAGGTGTAGGGCGCTCCTTACCAATCCACTCATTATTCCATGTAGCACCATTTTGTAGATATATATCTGCACCAGAATTATGAGGGTTTTATTGCTTTCAGCATATTCATTTAACACAGCACCGGTAAGGCTAGAGTTTGGTGTTGTGAAAGCTAAACCAACATTCGTCGGTTCTTCATTATGGTTTGGATCGCGACCATAATCCTTATCGATTAAGCCTACATTACCAACAGCAACCAATTCTTTGCTACCTGGATGTTTACCATCAGAGCCTGCATTTACATAGACATCGCCCTCTTCAGCTACTACGGAGTACGTATCAGATGTTTCTAAAGGATGGGTAATGATACGGCCACCACCATCAACAATAATATGACCGCGCTGATTAGCTTGTAAACCTACACCGATAGCATCAATATCCACATTACCTTTCACATGAATATTAGTATCACCATAGTCGCGATCAGGGTTATCTTTACTTAGACGTGGTACCTTACCGCCATAACCAGCATAGACTGCACTCATATAATAATGACCTAATTCTCGCTTTGATGCTGGTGCATCATTCTTTAATCGTACGATAAGATCTTTGTCTACCGTTAGTTGTGAACCAAAGCCATTATAAATACCTGTAACATTCTTACTTTTACCGGCCTCTGTTAAACTTTTACCATGTACATTAACAGTTAATGTATCCTCTATGTGTTTAACCTCAGGTTGCGTTTGTACTGGAGACCCCATTGTTAAGCCTAGCAATTGCTCTGCTTTATCGCTTGTAGCATTAAATTCTGTAGCCATTGCAGAATAAGACATGCCAGTTAACACTAACGCAGCCATCACAGCCGATACATGACGTTGTAATTTCATAAGTATCTCTCCTTTTTTCCCCTACCTTGCAGGTAAGTACCCTCACAGAACGATATAGACACCAAAATATAAAAAGACCCCCTAAGTCCAACTTAGGAGGTCTTGTATATCCACACACTCGGTAAAATAAAACTTAATTATTCAGGATTGATAATGAAGGACAATGCACTGAAGTATTTGTTTTGCTCACCTTTGATTTGAGTTGGGAAGCCAACTTCAACACCTACTACGTTAAGTCCATTAGCACTTACTGTAACAGTTGCTTTACCGTTTGCATCAGCTTGGCTTTCGCTAGTAAGATCATTGATTACGTCTTTGATAAGAGGTGCATTTGCATATGGTTTGCCTTCTTTCAAGACTTGAATTTCATAGGTATCACCTTTTTTTAGTGTCAATGGGTTAACGGATGGAATGATTTGAATGAAAGCGTCTTTATTATTGAAAGGTTTTGCTTCTGCATTCCAGTAGTGAACGTCATATTTGATAGCATGTGTACTTTTTTGTGCACCAGGAACTTCTGTGATTGGTTTATGAACAGTTTTGCCATCCTTGTCTTTTGTCCAGTATCCATAGTCAAAATTAGTTGCTGTTACGCCTAATTTATCTGTTGGCACGACAGCAATATTTTTTTCATGTTTAACAACTTCTACAGGGATTACTGCACCATTGTTGTCATAGCCTACAAGACCTGTTACCATTTCAGGTTTGTAAGCGTTATCCAAAGGACCTTCGCCTAGAACTAATACTTTTTCATCTAGACGGTTAGCAAAGAATACGCCATGAGCATCAACGGAAGAGCACACACAACCTGCTGCTAAACCTACTGCGAACAAAGAAGCTAAGATTTTCTTATTCATAAGAACCTCCATAATCAATAATTTATTTCAACAAACTTGTTATTATTATACAGCGTTATACTTATTTCGTATATACCAATACCCCTATAGTCAAGTTAGTATGCATAGTTAATATATACACTCCTATGTATGCCATTCTAACATAATTGATAAAATTATCATCTATTTTTCATGTGGATATAATAAATAAGATTATCTTACTCAGACTAAACAATGAAATCTATGGTTTTCTACCATGTATGAAATATATTGTTTTCTACCATGTATGAAATGCTACTCTTATTCTGTTAAAACACAAAAACGACGCCCCCTTAGGAGCGTCGTTTTCTATCTATATAGATATTATTTTTTGTTTTTAGCAGCTTTCGCACGTGCGTTACGATCAAGGATTGTTTTACGCATACGAATGCTTTCTGGTGTTACTTCAACGAGTTCGTCATCATTGATCCACTCAAGAGCTTGCTCCAAGGAGAAGATACGAGGTGGCGTCAAGCGAACTGCTTCATCAGAGGAGCTAGAACGCATGTTAGTAACGTGTTTTTTCTTACATGGGTTAACATCCATATCAAGTTCACGAGTGTTTTCACCAATAACTTGACCTGCGTACACATCTTGGTTAGGGCCAATGAACAATGTACCACGGTCTTGAACAGAGTTCAAACCATATGGAGTAGTTTCGCCATTTTCGAATGCTACCAAAGCACCGCGTGTACGGGAAGGAATTTCACCTTTATATGGTGCATAGCCATGGAATACATGGTTCATGATACCATTACCTTTTGTAGCTGTTAAGAATTGTGCACGAAAACCGATCAAACCACGAGCTGGAACTACGAATTCCATACGAAGGTAACCAGCTAATTCGACCATATTAGTCAATTCAGCTTTACGTTGACCAAGATTTTCCATTACAGTACCCATGAATTCTTGAGGTACGTCGATAGTCAATGCTTCAAGTGGTTCGCACAATTGGTCGTTAATAGTTTTGAAGATTACGCGAGGTTTACCTACTTGTAATTCGTAGCCTTCACGACGCATCGTTTCAATCAATACAGCCAAGTGCAGTTCGCCACGGCCAGATACTTTGAAAGCATCTGCAGAATCAGTTTCTTCTACTTTCATAGAAACGTTAGTCTCTACTTCGCGGAACAAACGATCACGCAAGTGACGAGATGTAACGAATTCACCTTCACGACCAGCGAATGGAGAGTTGTTTACGGAGAATACCATGGACAATGTTGGTTCGTCGATGGAGATAGATGGCAATGCTTCTGGATTTTCAGCATCAGCTACAGTTTCACCAATATTGATATCGTCGATACCAGCGAATGCAATGATATCGCCCATTTCAGCTTCGTCAGTTTCAACGCGGTTCAAACCATTATAAGTATATACGCGACCAATTTTCGCTTTACGAGTGCTTTCACCATTCATGATAGCCACTTGTTGGTTAGTTTTCATTTTACCGCGAACAATACGGCCTACAGCGATTTTACCGATGAAGTTATCGTAATCAAGGGTAGTAATCATGAATTGAAGAGGACCTTCCATATCACCTTGTGGTGCAGGAATTTCGTCGATCAATGTTTGGAACAATGGTTCCATGTTTACCGCTTCGTCATCCCAGTTAGTTTTAGACACACCAGAACGAGCAGATGCGTATACTACAGGGAAATCAAGTTGATCATCATCAGCTTCAAGTTCCATGAACAATTCAAGAACTTCGTCTTCAACCTCTTTAACACGTTGGTCTGGACGGTCGATTTTGTTGATAACTACGATTGGTTTCAATTTTTGTTCTAATGCTTTACGCAAAACGTATTTTGTTTGAGGCATTGGACCTTCGTAAGCATCTACGAGAAGCAATACGCCGTCAACCATGTTAAGTACACGTTCTACTTCGCCACCGAAGTCAGCATGGCCTGGAGTATCAACGATGTTGATTTTGATGCCATTATGCATAACTGCAGTGTTTTTAGACAAGATAGTAATACCGCGTTCACGTTCCAAGTCGTTGGAGTCCATTACGCGTTCTGCTACCTTTTCATTTTCACGGAACACATGGCTTTGTTTTAATAACGCGTCCACCAAAGTAGTTTTACCATGGTCAACGTGGGCGATAATCGCTACATTTCGAAGATTTTCGCGAATCATAAGATCCTCCCTTTAATTCCTTCAGTATATTCTATATCACATAGCGCTTGTGAAAGTAGCTATGTAGGTATATTCCCAAAATTGGCAACACTTAATTATAACGTAGTCTATAGAAAAAAGTCAAAGAAGTACAGGTTTTCCAATCATGGCAATTTCTACATTTGATTATACTTTTGACTCATCTTAAAGCTAAGTTAGCTATATAACCATATGATAATAAAAAAGATTCCTTATGATACTTGCCTCAAATAAGATAAGAGGAACGTCACATAAGAAATCTTTTATTAGTATTGTATTATTCTTCCCCAATCATGCGTACTTCTGGTTCTAGATGTACACCATGTTGGTCATATACGCGTTTTTGTACTTCTTTGATAAGATCAAGCACATCTTTAGCTTTAGCATTGCCAGTGTTGATAACAAAGCCAGCATGCTTATGAGATACTTGTGCGTCACCAACAGATAACCCTTTAAGACCTGTTTGTTCAATCAAAGTACCTGCAAAATACCCTGGTGGGCGTTTAAAGGTTGAACCCGCGCTAGCATACTCTAAAGGTTGTTTAGATTCGCGCTTTTCTGTGAGCTCATCCATGCGAGCCTTAATAGCATTTTTGTCGCCAGGTTGTAATGTCATAATAACCTCCCCAATAACCTCATGGTTATCGTGGAATACGCTATGACGATATCCGAAATCTAAGTGAGATGCATCGTATTCTTTAATATTGCCTTGGAAATCTACGGCGCGTACTGTAGTGACTACATTGCTCATTTCCCCGTCATAAGCACCTGCATTCATAAATACAGCACCACCGAGCGTACCTGGAATACCAATGGCAAATTCAAGGCCAGATAATCCGTTTTCCCAAGCAAATTCAGAAGCATCTTTTAACATATAACCAGAACCAATGCATAATACATTATCATTGCAATCCATGATTTGTGTCATATGTCGAACCGATACGACAGCACCGCGAATACCACCGTCTTTCACCAAAATATTGGAGCCGCAACCAATAATAGTTACAGGCACTTGTAATTCGTGAATGGTACGTAACGTAAAGCTCAACTCATCCATCGTCGTAGGTTCAATAAATAAATCGGCAGGACCACCAATTTTAAATGTCGTATGATGACAAAGCAGTTCCTGTTCTCGTACACGTGTACTAGGTAATTTCTCTAATAAGGCTTCTTTTAAGGCCTTAATGTTTTGCTTGTTGTTGTTCGCCATGATCTAACACTTTCATCCCCTCAGTGATTGGTTCGCTAATGATTTTATAGATATCATTAGAAATCTGGCTCCAACGCATTTGCGCTTGCAGATAAGAAGTCGCTGCAGCATTTTCTTGAATTTGAGGCATCAATTCCTCTTGTTTCTTTTGCAATTCATCTGCTTCTGGAGCACCGGACAACTTAGCGTATTCCCATTGCATTTGTTGTGCCATAAATGTGCGTACCAAAGCCGTTGCTACTGCATCAGCCTTCACTGCTTCTTGAGCAGCCATTAACTCTTTGTACTCTTCGGATTCACGCATAGCGTGAGCTAAATCATGAGCTTTATCGTAGTTCATAATATCCTCCTCTAACAACACCGTAAGAAACACTACCTGTCATAGAGATTTGGTAGGTTCTTTAACACATACTAATACTATATTCTCTCTATAGTGAAAGTATAATTATTTAGGTTGAATCCAGTTTCCTTCAGCTTTAAGATCTGGATAATCAAGTTGACGCATGCCTTCATAGGCAATGATAGCCACTGCATTAGACAGGTTCAAAGAACGGGCTTCATCGACCATTGGTATACGAATACAAGTATCCTCTTTGCCTTCTAAAAGACTTTCAGGCAAGCCTCTCGATTCAGGACCAAAAACGAGCATATCCCCGATTTCATAGTTGACCTCGGAATGTGTATGCTTAGCCTTTGTAGTAGCATAGAAATATCTACGATCTGGATATTTCTCATATAGTTCTTGAATATTCTCATGAACTTGCACATCTACCAAATGCCAGTAGTCAAGACCCGCTCGTTTTACATGCTTATCATCGATGGAAAAGCCAAGCGGTTTGATAAGGTGCAAAGTCATGTGATTGGCGGCGCATAAACGCGCTATATTTCCTGTATTGCCAGGAATTTCTGGCTCATAAAGTACTATTTCCATTATCGTTCCCCTATTCTTTATATCTATATTATTCTACAAAGGAACGCACAAAATGTCCACTTTTACCGCCTTCTTTTTCTACAAGGTATGTAGGGCCCATAATCATGCCTTTATCGATAGCCTTACACATATCGTATACGGTGAGTAAACCCACTTGAACTGCTGTAAGGGCCTCCATTTCAACTCCTGTTTTACCAGTTGTTTTAACGATAGCACTCACCTTAACGGCTTTGTTGTGATTTTCATCGGTACAAGCCGGACTTTCACCATCTACTAAGGTGCAGTGAACCTCAACCTTAGTCAATGCCAACGGATGACATAGGGGAATAAGATTACTCGTTTGTTTAGCCCCCATAATAGCCGCTAGTTGCGCTACGCTAAGGACATCGCCCTTTTTCATAGTACCTGCTGCGATACAATCATAAATAGCGTCGTTGATGGCAATAAAGCCTTCCGCCACAGCTGTGCGAGATGTAATGTCCTTGTCAGACACATCTACCATCCAGGCATTACCATCTTGATCAAAATGTGTTAAATCCATACTATATCCTTACTAATCATGCATAAATTATCATCTATAGTTTTATTTTCATTAGTTATATTATACAATAGAATTAACAATTATATGTATAAGGAAGGAAGTGTTCCTATGAAAACAAAACTAACTTATTTCGGCCACGCTTGCTTTATGCTCACTCGCGGTGATGTATCCATGATTTTTGACCCATTCTTAACGGGCAATACATGGGACATCGCTAAAAAAGAAGATATTAAATGCCAATATATCTTTGTTAGCCATGGTCATGACGATCATTACGGCGATACAGAGTACCTCGCCAAAGAAAATGATGCCCTCGTTATCTCTACTGCAGAGGTAGCAGGTAAAGCAGCCGCTGCTGGTTGCCGTGCTCATGCTATGCATTTAGGCGGCAAATTCGACTTCGAATTCGGTTCTGTTCGCATAGTTCCTGCCTTCCACGGCGCTGGTATCCCAGGCGGTCACGCTGCAGGTTGCATCGTAGACTTCTACGGCGACATTCTTTACTTCGCTGGCGATACAGCACTCTTTAGCGACATGAAATTATTGAATCGCTTTGGCGATATCGACTACGCATTGCTTCCTATCGGTGATAACTTCACGATGGGCGTTGAAGATGCTGCGCTTGCCGCTTCTTATGTAAAAGCGCGTATCTCCATTCCAATTCACTACAAAACATGGCCTGTTATCGACCGCGAACCAGGTGTATTTACAAGCTTAGTTGAAGGCAAATACAATCAAACAGCCCTCATTATCGAACCAGGTTCCTCTATCGAGCTTAATAGCTAATCCCAAAACATGACATAGAAATGACGCAATCCATTGGAATTGCGTCATTTTTTATTTTTCGGTCTAACCAACCGTATCTTAAGTCTACTCCAAGCATATCTTAGTTCTAAACTAAGATCGCAAAAAGTGAAAACCTATTAGGCTAGAATTCTTGGTTTGCCATGGAGAAGCCACCACGATTGGACATGCGTACAAACTCATCAATATCTTGTGTTTCATCTACACCTACATAGCCTAGCTCTCGAACTAAACCATATGGATTGTGCAAAGATAATTGAGGGTTCTCACCGGTCAATACCCAAAGTACTTTATAGCCTTTTGGAGCTTCCCGGAGGCGCTCCTCTCCTTTGCCATCCGTAAAGTAAACTAGTAAATCTACACGATTTTGATTAGCTAAAGAGAACACAGGCGCAAAGGCTGTGGCACCACGCACATCGAGGCGCGGCTTAACGTCCTTCACCGATTCCATCGTATAGGTACGGCGCACTTCGTTATCGCATTCCACTACGGTAATGCGGTGATTATAGGCATGCACAATTTGCAGTACTTGCTCTAATGCATTGGTAAACTCAACATCGGTAATACTACCACTCATATCGAGAGCTACCCACACATTCGCCTTATGTTGACGTAATGTACCAGACAGCTCCAAACGCTCTGGCTGACGACGATTGCGACGCATCGTCGTTTTTTTGTAACCGCTGGCTACCTTACCCATCAGCTTTTTAAGGTAAAAATACCAAGGCAAGGCTCGACGCGTCTTTTGGAACGTATCGATGAGACTTTTCACATAGCCTTCCATATCGCCTTTGGAGGCTTCGTTAATATAACGCTCCGTAATTTGATCCATCGTATCGGTGTCAATAGAATCAGATTCATCCCAAATATCATGACTTGTTTGAGGATCAAACTCCATGGCTACTGCCGTTTCTGCATTGTCGATAGGCACAAAGAGATCTGGCTTCTCTTTCATGACCTTGTCGATAGCCTTCGCATAGTACTCAATAGTACGGAACCGTTTTAACAATAAACCAAAGCGCTCATTCACATTAGCTACCGTTACCGCATCACGGTCCACATGTTCAAGATAATCGTTTACCACCATATCCATGGCCATGTGAACGGCTGTTTTGTGAAAGCCTTGGCTCAATGCTTTCACCCGCATCAAGTGAGCCGAAATAATATGAAGAATTTCGCGCTTAATGCCATCCTTCATCACATCCGGCGGTTGGCGTAATAAGATAAACGGATTTACATAAAGTACATAGCCACCTTGTTTTAAGTTAATACCGAAAGCACTGGTCATATCAAAGCGAATGCGATGAGCCATTTGTAAATAAAAATAACCAAAGAATTGGTCCTCTTCAAGGAGTAAGCTATTTACATCATGCAAAATATTCCATAATCGTTGCTCAAAGGCAGGTGTCATAACGGCTTGCTGCATAACGGCAAGATTTGTACCTTCTACTTCTACATCTTCAAGAGCGCGACCAATAGTGCCGATATGGCTGTCAGACATATTATGATTCATCAAGTCCGCTGCTATACGTTCAGGAGCCATACTATGATGTTGCTCTTCATAGCTATCTACATAGGCCTCATAAGTTGCGTATATTTGCGCATATAAAGCCTCTGCTTCTCGATGAATCCGCTCTCGTTTCGCGTGCCAACGATCGAGAGCCTCAATGGCATCCGCATCATAAGAGCCAGTCTTTTCCCAACCATCAATATGCGTTAGTAAGTCAGACGCATCGCGAATATCGTCCTTATCTAAATTTCGTTGCATCATTCCACCTCCTTTTCGTTAAACATCAGTTATGTATATCATGTTTTATATATTGGTTATCGTATACCCAATCATTCACTAAATTCTTTTATCCATATAGACACCTTCATTTAGCTAACTATAAGTCAGAACTATTTTTGTGCTTCAAAGAAGGTATCGACGAACAAGTCATCTTCAATCGCATAGGCGTATACGCGCTCATAAGTGTTGCGTAAATCTTTCATAACTGCTACACGCAAATCTCCTGGGTATAGTGTTAAGAATTCCACAAAGTGATGAATTTCCTCTGCATTACTATTGCGATTTAAACGATGCAACATATTTTTAGCCGCTACATATAGACGAGTTGGACTTTCACCTTTAACCTGTTCAGCCATAGACATAATAGCACCCGGTTTTCTGAACTGCTGCCAATACATCATCTAAGGTAATGAGCGGTTCTTGATCGGACTCGATAAAACTTACGAAGGCCTCCGCAATAAGTTTACCGACGTTACCGCGGATAACATTCATAAATACGTCACGACTGTAAGCTGACCCCTCTTGGTTTTTATAAATTGTATATAGGCCAGACACGCGTTCGAAGGAACGAGGTGTAGCATCAATATCGTCTTCGTGGCGTTGATTTAAATACTCAGGATAGGAAGAAATAAATTCGATAACCTTTTCTTCAATGCCTGCACCGATAGCCCAGTCAATCCATTGCATGTAATCCGCATTCATATAGAGCCATACAAAACGGTTTTGTTGGGCTGGATCCATATCAATCGTTTGGTAATCAAAGGAATCCTCAGGGTTCATAGCGGCGATGATACGCACTTGTTCACTCAAGGAGAAACCATTGATTTCACGGTTCAAGATAAGGTTCATCAACTCTTGTTGTACCGCATGTTCTGCACGGTTAATTTCGTCGATAAACAGCAATACTTGGCGGCCTTTATCTACGGCTTGTGCCACATGTTCTAATGTATGATGTACTGCGTATACCGTAGTTTTCACTTCACGAGTATGGCCATAACCATCTGTGTGCGTCACCGTTTCCACCGTAGGCAAACCGCCGATTTCACCTTCTTTTAAAAGGTTACCGTCGATAGTAACGAGTTCCCAATCATGTACATCTGCTACGCGCGCTGCGAGAGATGTTTTACCGATGCCCGTTTCACCGACGAGCAATGGTACTTGATTTGCGGCAAGCACTAATTCAACGCTCGCCATTGTATCTATAAAGTTCATTGTATCTCCGTTCTAATACTTCAAATATTCGCCTACTGCAATTTTCTTTACTGCTCTAGTGCCGTATGCATCAATGAGTGACAATAGATCGATAGGCCATTTAGATTGGCGTCCACCAATAGCTTTATTGTTGATCAATTCACAAACATAGTCCGCATCAATGTTATCACTAGAAACAGCCTCTACGATGATAGCCTTAATTTCATCTACCGTAACACCTAATGTATTAGGGATGTAGCCTAAGATAGATGCACTCACTTTAAATAGGTGTAACGCTAATTCCTTTGAAAGATTTGTAATTTGACGCATCGCCTGAGGATCTTGTTTCACGGCCGCTTCTAGCACGGCTACGCTTGGCTCATTAATATAGCGCAAGGCTAAATAATTTTCCTGTACAGCTTGTAATTGGACTACTTCGCTAGGTTCTTTAATATATTGTAGTGCATCGTAATTTGCCTTTACCGCTTCTAATTGCAACTCTTCTGACGGATTTGTTATATAGCGAATAGCCCAACCAGATTGTGCTAATGCACTTCGAATTAACGAATCAGACGGATTGTCTATATATTCTAAAATAGCCCAATCCTTTTCAACTAAGGCACTTAACAATTCTTCTGTAGGGTTTTCTACGAACTGTATTGCTCGTGGTGCTTGTGAAAGCGCCGTTTCAATAACCTTTTGAGTAGGCTCTTTGATATATTGAAGCAACATACCGTTTTGAGCTACACAGGTAAGCTGCATCGCTTCCGTTGGATTTGGAATATTCCGAATCCCATGTGGGTTATTGGTCAGCGCTGTTATATATTGTTCCTCTGTCATAATAACCTTCTTTTCTATGTAAAAAGGTCATACGAATACGTATGACCTATACTGAATTCTACTCTAATTATATCACAATTTTTCGATATAGTTATATTACTTTCGTATACTCACTACATCGTTAATGCATCTAAATCAGAATTATTCCCAATGACTAATAATTTATCATCTTCACCGAGAATAGTACTTGGGTTTGGTGGAACTTCTAAATCTTCACCCCGTCTTATGCCTACTGCATTAAGATTATATTTTTCACGCAACTTTGAATCCTTTAAACAAGATCCCACCAAGAATGAAGGCATTTTTATTTCTATAAGACTGATGTTTTTAGATAGTTGTAAATAATCCATCACATGGTCTCTAGTTAAAAACTGTACAAGGCGTAATGCCATATCATATTCAGGGTAAATCACTTGATCTACACCTATTTTATGAAGCATTTTGCCTTGTATATTATTTTCAGCCTTGGCCACAATTTTAGGTGCATCTAATTCTTTAAGAAGCATTGCTGTCATTAAATTAGCTTGAAGATTTCCACCTATAGCCACAATAACCAAATCAAACTGGCTTAGGGCCAATTCTTTGATTGCCTCTTCATCAGTAGTATCCGCTACTATAGCATGAGTAATAAAGGGAGATATTTTTTGGACAACTTCAGAGTCAATATCTACACCTAACACTTCATGATTCATAGAGGCTAACATCTTGGCAACAGTGCCACCAAATCGACCAAGCCCTATAACAGCAATTGTTTTATGTTTCATTTCTTACCTCTTTTATATTCGATTAATCTAATTTTTATAACAATACACGCTCCTCTGCATATCCGATTGGCTTAGTCGGTGCCGTTCTTAAAGCCCAGGTGCCAATTACAGTCATAACCCCTACACGCCCCGTAAACATGACAAGCATCAACACCCATTTACTACTTTCAGATAAATCAGGTGTAATACCCGTTGTAAGGCCTACGGTCCCAAAGGCTGAGGTTACCTCAAAAAGCAGTCGAATAAAGTCATATGGCTCATCCCAAGCCAAATAACAAGTAGCAAATAAAACAAGAAGGATAGATAAAAAGATTATCCCATTTGCCTTAAGTACAGTAACCAACGAAATACGACGTTCAAAAACCTCTGTATCAGGACGGTTATTAAATAATGTACGCGATGCTAGAAAAGCGACGGCAATAGTACTAATTTTAACACCGCCCCCTGTAGAGTTAGGACCTGCCCCAATAAACATAAAAATGATGGTAATAAACAGAGTTATGGGATGTAAATCATTATAATCTACAGTTGCAATCCCCGCTGTACGAGGTGTAATCGATTGAAACAGAGATGCCATGACCTTGTTCCATATAGGTAAAGGGCCAAACGTTTTGGGATTCGCCCATTCAACCCCCAAGAAAATAATAGTCCCTAAAAGGATGAGCGCCGTTGTGCCAACTAACATTATTTTTGTATGTAGTTTTAAATCTACAAATCGTCGTAGCTTGCGATGCGACCAAATATCAAAAGTTGCAAGATAACCAAACCCACCTATTACAATAAGGGCCATTGTATTCATATTAAATAATACATCACCCACCATAGCATAAGGTAAATCATTATCAAAGAATATAAATCCTGCATTACAAAAGCTGGAAATAGATTGCATAATCCCCGTATATAAAGCAGCATCACCAATATAGGGATATAGCTGAATAGTATAGATAATACCACCAATTATTTCGACACAAAAGGTATAAATGGTTAGCTTCTTCGTAATGTGTAAAAGCCCTTTCATACCATCTTGCCCTACATCCTCTGACAAAAGCAGGCGATTTTTTAGACCTACCCGTCGCCCTAATACTAGAGCAATAATGGTAGTAAAAGAAACAATCCCTAAACCACCTAATTGAATAAGGATTACCATGACGATTTTGCCAAACAAGGACCAATGATGGTAGGTATCTACTGTTGACAATCCTGTTACAGAAACACAAGATACTGCGGTAAAAGCTGCATCTACAAGCGTTGTACTATGGCCTTGAGCATTTGATATGGGCAACATGAGCAATATCGCCCCTATGGTCATGACAGCCAAAAAGCTAAGGGCTAATAGGCGATAAGGATTTTGTTGCATATATTGTTGAACTTGATTTTTTGAAGTATTTTGCCACATAACTGTAGTCCTATCCTATTAGTTCCTGCACTGACTTTAACGTTGGTAGTGGACTGCGCCCGCCTATGCCTTGTGTATTTAAAGAAGCTACCGCAGATGCAAAAATAGCGGCCTTCTCTAAATCGGAATGCGCACAAGCTTTGAGCAACTCTACAGCATGTATAGATGCACGGTCATGCTTAGTCGTCGAAGTTGCGTCTTGCCCCTTCATATGATTAATTGTATGTACTAAATTAGCTAAGAAAAGCCCCATGGAAGCTATCCCCAGCCCCCGTTGTATCTACTACGGTAGCTTGAGTAAATGCTTCACATCGATAAGATGTTCCATCAGGCCATACAAAATAACTGCCATTGGCGCCATCGGTAACTCCAGCAATACATGCGCCTCGTTCATGAATGATACGACAAGCATCTTCTAGATTGGTAGTACCTGTATATTTTTCAGCATAATCTCGAGCTACGATAACGATATGACTGGCTTCTGTAATAGGCTTCATGTCTTCATCGTAGCGCTGAGCACCACCATCTAAAGAAATAATAGTGCCTCCCTCTTTTGCAACGGCCATAGCAGAGCGCATGAGTTGGCGATGTCGACCATTGATATGCAAAATATGGGCAGATTCTATCAGTTGCTGATGGGTATCCAAAAACTCAGGCTCAGTTGCAGTAGACCGTTCAAAAAACACAGCACGCTCCCCAGTACTCTGTTTTACGAGGATCGTTGCCACACCACTGTTAGCACCGCGTTCAACTTGAATTGCCTCTGTATTAACATTGTATTTTTCAAAATCATCTAATATATGACGACCTACCATATCATTACCAATGCTATCAATCATAGCAGTACGGGCACCATATTTTCCTGCCACCGCTAGCGCTGTAGCCACTGGCCCACCACCATCTGTAGTGGACGATACGACTTGTTGTACCTCACGGCCTATAGGATAATGATCGACGACGATAAATCGATCTAATGTACTGGCACCTATGCCAACAATATCTATATGTTTTTGAGGAAATGTACTCATACTAATCTCCTAACTACTAAACCACAACGATTCATGCAACAATATTACTTCTTAGCTTTACCACCTTTCACCTTAAAGTAAACCCCAGACTATCGTCTGGGGCTACTTTGTAGTACAAAGTGTACTGTATGTCACGTAGTTTGTCTTATTTAGTATATGTTGTGTGTGAGAAAGGTTGTTAGATATAAGGTGTAATATAACAGGTTAAGACATCATACGTTCCATCATATATTCAATTTCATCAGCACTCAAATTGTACATAGCCTGTACCATTCGCTCTGCTGACTCACCAGATGCACCGCTTTTCGCAATTTCTGCTTTTGCCTTAGCTATAAGGGCTTCCTTGCGTTGTGCTTCGGAGTCTTCATCTGTTGGTACGGAAATATTAGCTTTACCTTGACCAATACCACGTACCTCTTGGTTTGGATTATCTTTAGACGTTGTTTTCGTATCTTGGGCGGCCACCGCTTCCATAGCGAAGGAGTTTTTACCAGTCATGATATACTCCACAGCCTCCAAGGTACTTTGTGTAAGATTTACCGTCCAGAATTCACCAGCTGCAGTCAATTTATAAAGTAACCCATTGTAAGCTACAAGACCACGTTCTTCCCATAATTTATAGAGCCAGTTTAATTCTTCTAGTCTTGGATCTAGTGTTACCAAACTCATAACATTGAGGAAACCTTGTTCAAGTTGGCTTACCACTTGATTTACGACGGGTTGTAACTCACTTTGTTTCATAAGAGCCATGAATGGTTTTTCACCGCGACTAACCATATCTTCGTATGGCTTTAATGCACGATGCAACATCATGCCGTACCCATCCACGTTACCACCGGCACCGCTACCAAATGGGAACATAGGCACGCCCGCTTTAGCCAAGATATTATACAAGCTACGTTCACGATTATTAGCACTCCAGTGAGCAGCACTCAATCGGCGATAGGAACGCTCATCAAGGTACTTACGACCGAATTTGAACATATCCCCTTGCATTGCTGTTGTCGCAGCAGCTGGCACCTTACCTTTTGCAATATCTTTATTAAGATCACTGCCATCAAATACGTTCAATTGATATAGGTCAGCACCATCTACGCCAGAGCTTACTAAATCAGCTAGATCTTGTTCCCAAACTTCCATAGTTTGACCAGGCAAACCATAGATTAAGTCGATAACAACAGAGCATTGACCATAGGCTTTCAACGCAGCCAACCGTTCTAATACAGTTTCTTTCGTATCTAGACGGCCTACCATTTGACGAACTTCTGTGTTGAAAGATTGTACACCGATAGACATGCGGTTTACGCCGTTTGCCATCCACACATCGAGATTTTCAGGAATCAAATCGTGAATACGGCCTTCTAAGGTAAGCTCGAAATCGTTAGCTAGTGGCAAATACTCTTTAATTGCTTTTAGCAATCGTTCCGAGTTTGATGGAGATAGCGATGTTGGTGTACCACCACCGATAAATAGGGCGTGAATTAATCCATCTTTTAATCTTGGACGCTCACTAGCTAAGTTTTAACTCGCTAACAAGACCATCAATATATTGGTCCTCTACGTTTTGACTCGTACCGTTTTGGAAGAAGCCACAATATGTGCATTTAGTCTTACAAAACGGAATGTGAATATAGGCACATTGCATTTCACTCTTTTTTAGGTGTGCCATTCATTAATGTATCCCAAACAGCTTGTGTTTCCTTTGGCGAAACTAAGATACCATTGAGGCCTGCATGAACAACGCGTTTATGAGGAAAGGCACCACTCATCGGATTATCGCAGTCTAAACCTAGTTGTAGATTGCGTTGTTTCTCCGGAATGGATTCAAAGAAACTTGCTAAACTCATACTCCAATCCCCTTTCAGTTTAGGCTTGCAACTTTGCAAGTACAGATTTTGTAAATTCTTTTGCATTTGCAAAGTCTTGTTCATCTGGATGCGTTTCAGCCGCTTTATGTAATGCATCGCGTTCAGGACTTTGACCATGAGCCGATCCAGGTGGGAACATTTTATACATCATTTCGATGACTTTAGGATCGATTTTACCTTGGCATACGAAGCCATCTACAAGAGATTCCTTGTTTTGTAATAACTCTGATGCTTTTTCGATACTTTCACGAGCGTGATCGGAATCTGCATACATGCCTAAGGTAGCAAAAAATACGATGTTAGGATTTGTTAAGGTTTCAATCAACTTAGCAGCTTCTTTATTTGCTGTACCGCGGTCTACCCAAAAGCCTACAAATACTGTGTCATAATCAGCTAAATTCTCAGGCGCCTTCTTTTACAGGAACGCAAGGCGTACCTTCAGGCATGACGGAAGCCATTGCTTCCGCTACGCCTTTTTAGTATTTCCCGTTAGGGAAGAATATAAAATAATGGATTTCATAATTATCTCCTTTAATTCATAAGATAGGTCTATCACATAGATACTTCTATTCATCTTCATCATCAGATGATTCGTGACCTCTAAACTCAACTGGTACATTGACATCAATATCTGCTCCAGTTGGATTTTGATATGGTGTTGCCGCTACTACTGCAGACATAGCTGCATCATTGAATATTTCATTTGTAGACGATCTAATACTTTGACCAATAAGGTTGCCATTTGTATCTAATGTAACTTGTACAGTTACATCACCTTGTAACTTTCTTTTAAAGCCATGGAAGGCATTTGTGCATTGTCTTGCACTCTTGCACGGAATCCCTCCGTATCAAAGGCCGCTTTCACTGTACCATGACCGTCACCGTTACCAGTACCGTCACCCTTACCATTCCCCTGACCTTGACCATCACCATTGCCAGTGCCAACACCTATACCGTTACCACCGCCAGAGCCGCCACCAGACCGGGCCGGAACCCCCTGCGGAATTATCACCAGATGGTATTACCTTTATGTTCGCCGCCTTTCGGGGGTACATCTACTGCATCAGGAATATCTGTCACAGTAGATGGATCTATATTCGCTACAACAGCCTTTGTTCTTGCCGCCACTTCATCTGCTGACAGCGGTTTTGGGAATAGGTCAGACCTGGTTCCCGCCACCTCCACCGGCATGACCGCTGCCGCCATCATCGAGTACACTTTGTGTGAGGTCGATTTCATAAGTTTCCATGTCTTGAATTGCTGGAACTACTACGAAAAAGATTACGGCAACAAAGAGAGCAATAAGATGAACTATGGCGGATATAATGGCTGCTTTTTTCCATGATATGCCTAGTCCCATAGTTATCCTTTCTGTTCGGCTGCAATGGCCAAGCGTTTAACGCCAGATTGTTTTAACATATCCATAATCGCTACAACTTGACCATGAGCAGCGCGTTTGTCAGCTTGTAAAATAACGCTAGCATTCGGATTTTCTTGAATACGCTGTTTAACCATGGCTTCAGCATCATCAATGCTCATTGGCTTATTATCAATTGTAATATGTCCTTCTGCATCTAATGTAAGTACTACAGGTAATTGAGCTGGTGCAGAGGCACTTGTAGCTTGTGGTAATTGCACGGATAACGCCTTTTGAGCAACTGTTTGCAAGCTGTTCATCATGAAGAATACCAACAAGAAGAAAATAATATCAATCATTGGGATAATCATGAATTCAGGCTTTGTTTTCATACGAAAGCTTTGTAGGTTCATAATTAATTCCACCCTTCTCGTTTAGCACTAACGATATTCACGCACATACCTTCGATTTGATTAATAATGGAATCTAAACGATGGCTAAAGAATGTGTACACAATAAATGCCATGATGGCTACACACAAACCAGAGGCTGTGGCAATAAGGGCTTCACCAACACCACCAGTAATAGCGGATGCACCAGCACCGGCATCGAGAATACTAAAGGAACCAATCATACCTGTAACTGTACCTAATAGGCCCAATAATGGAGAGATTGTAACGGTAGCACTGAGATAGTCCATATATTTACGGAAGCCTACAGCGTCTACGCCCATTTGGTCAGCAAAGGCTGTTTTCATAGCTTCCTCGCTAGAAGCATTATGTAGACCAGCTTCTGCAATGCGACTTGCAATAGATGGGTTTTCTTTGATTACTTTATCGATTTCGGTCCACTTTTGTAATTTTGCTAGTTCATTGACTGCATGGGTAACAACGAAAGTTTTACCGGCATATTTGTGATAGTAGAAAGCTCGTTCTGTAGCGATAGCGATAACCATAAAAGACAAGAGTAATAATGGATACATTACATATCCGCCGCTATGAAACAAGTGAATGACATAATTTAAGTTTTCCATATTAGTAACCTTTCTGCCTGTTTACAGACTGAACATTAGAACCTGTAGGTGCCTTGAATTCTTGTATAATCGCCTAACTTAAAGCTTTCACTACCATATAAAGTATCTCGTTTATTAGTGCCCTTCGCATCGAACGTGTAGAATGCCTCAAGGAGTAAATCCTTGCGAGGCACATAGCCTGCACCGAATGTAAAGCTGCGAATACCGTCAAGATAACGATCCGGAACTGCGCTACTACCATTGCCACCGAAGAAGGAGCCATGTTCAAAGTGTTTGTAATCGATGAACGCATTCCAAGATTTTGGAATATCTAGGTCAGCACGACCAATATCTAGACGAGCCATCCAGAAGTGTGGTGTACCACCCATTTCGTGACCTTTAAGAGCAAAATCTGCTGTGCCACGTTCATGTTGGTATACAGTGTTACCATTTAAATAACGGCCCAAGTTGGAGCGGTTTTGACCGTAATCAACTGTAACAGATGCATTAGCACCTAACTGATATTTAGCACCGATACCGAATACATGAGCTACATTGGAGAAGCTATATTCATCATTACCGTTGCCATTTGCATTTAGGTATGTATGCGTTTTACCGCCAAAGGAGCGTAAATACCACGCTTGTAAACCAAGACGAGAGCCTATTTGTTTCTTATATTGAACAAAGGCGGCTTTATCAATCGCTGGTACACTGTCTTTTTCAAGAACCACACCTTCTGTACGAATCAAGTTGCCAATGATTTTACCTATTGCTTCACGAGGTAATTTGTTTTCAGACTCTGCATCATGTACAACTTTTTCAAGATTATACATATAGTTGAACAATGCATTTGGCATGCCCCAACCATAGTAAGAACTACCTTAACCCCAATCATTGGAGGCCATTGTAAAGTTCTTTTTGTAAATTGCATCTTTAGCATCAAAATCGTTAAATACATAGCTACCACTATCGTATTTATATGTTTTAGCACCTAAGTATCCAGTGAATTCATAATCACTAGCTGGTTGTCCATAGTAATCATAAGATTGTTTGAACGTGCCATCTGGTTGTTTAACCCAAACCACATCAAGCTCACTATTGTTATAGTTGTTCCAGTTATCTGTAGCATTATATTTAGCAATTTCTTCTACGGATTGATTGATTTCGTCACTATGTTTTTCAACATAGGCTTTAGGGTTTACTAAAGCATCTTTATTATCAGCAGATACGATAAGACCTTTAGCCTTTTCTTTTAAGTATTCAGGGTATAAAGAAGAGTTCACATTATACATAATGTCCCCTGTCTTATAGAGTTTTTCCCCTGTATTCTTATTAGTGATTTCATACATTGCATAACCACCAGATGGAATATCGAGGGAGAATTTCTTCTCAGCCATATCTGTAGGGTATGCCTTAGCAAGAATATCTTGTAAGCGGCTCATCACTTGAGCTTGTTTTTGTTGTGTTTCCACAAGCTTAGCATTTGCCTTTTCAATCTCTTGATCGCGATTTGGATTACTCCAGCTTAAATCCAGTGTTTCTTTATAAGCTTCATATTCAGCTTGCAAGTCTTTCAGTTGTTGATAGAAGTAGATGCTATCTGTCTTACCTTTGTAAGTAGAATCATAAATACCATTAGGGCTATCTGGTGCCGCCGTATCTTCAGTAGATTTTTTCTCACCATCAGAACCGGTTTTAGTAGCACTTTCAATATCGTATGGGAACTCATCGCGATTAATACCGATTAACTCAGCCGCTGTTGGCGGTCTGTAGATAACTTCATGTACTGCGTGAGTATAGGCAGAATCAGTGATACCTGTACTATGTTTGAAAGTACCAACACCGATACGAACTTGAGAGTCGTGACCGTTCCAAACGGCACGAACACCGTCATAGGATTGACCGAACCAATATCCACTCGCCCCCATAGGCTCAGTTAAGCGGCCTACAGATACGTCCCATTTTTTAACACGTCTTGTGAGATTCACTGTATCGAGTCGTTGATGGTTAAAACCTTTAGAATCAGATTGAGTCCAGCTTGTATCTACACCACTCATGCCAGTCGCACTGCCGATAACTTTGAGGTTTGTAAACTCATTAAGGCGTGCATCGAAGCCAAGGCGCAAGCGTTGTTCAAAGCTATGACGATTAGCATCGTACATATTCGCTTTTGCAGAACCAATAGCAGAGTTAGCTCTAAATGGAGATTGAGGTCTATTAGAACCATCATGTGCCATCCAGCGCGCTCTGTAATCGCCAACTAATGTAACACCACGCTCTTTTGTGGTATCAAAATCAGAACGAATAAAGTCAGTTAAACGAACTACATCAGCTACGTTTTGTACACCGGATTCAGCATTTGTAACTTCGCCATTAGCGCCATTAGGTGTATTGACCCCTACTGCATTAACAGTTGTGCCATCCTTGGATTTGCCGATCGCTGTAGTTTTGCTGCTGTCGCCACCGCCGAATTTAAGGTTAACGCCCATGCGGTATACCCGTTCTTGTGTAGCACGATCATCATCGCGATGGTTAAAGATATTGTTGATACCAAAGTACATCATGGCATTTTTATTAAATCGTTTTTGAACCATTACGTTCCAAATGCCAAATGTTTTCTTTTCATAGGTTTGCTTATTATAAACGCCTGCATCACCGGACAAGATATCTGGCCAGTAGTTACCGCCATTGTTAAGGGTATTACTATCAAGCATATTGATATAGTAATCACCCCAGATGGAGCCATTCCAACCGGATTTAGGATTGTCATAAGTAATACCGATGTCAACTTTGTGCATTGGTTTATCAAGCAATTGACGAGGCATACTTGGATCACTCTTGTTGATGGCATGCAAGTATGTATACCCTAACTTACCAGACCAATATTTGCCGAACTTTTGTTGTACTTCCGCTTGAACACCTGTGATTTCTGCTTTACCAATATTTTTAAAGCTATAAATCATATCTGGGGCCCGTTGGTACTTCGCATCGCCTTTGAGGTATGGTGCAAAGTCCATGAAGTCCCCTGTGAAGTATACAGACATATAGTTCTTGATGCGGTTGTGGAATACACCTACGCGTGCATAGGTATTTTTATTTTCCCCTTCCAAGCTCATGTCAAAGTTGACAGATTTTTCTGGTTTCAAATTAGGGTTACCAGCCCAGTACCAACCGAGTTTTGCTACCCCAATACCTACAGGGTTAGATGCGTACATTTCCCAGTTATACCACAATTCACCCATGCCAGGCTCTGTATAACCAGTCCCTACATTGGCTTTAAATCTACGGTGTGTATTACCATTTACGTTATAGGTCATACCTAAGGAAGCAGATAAGTTAGAACCGAACAAGCTGCTGTTATCAAAGCGAAGAATTGGAGATAATGTTAAGTTTTTATTCACTTGCCATGTATCAGAAACATAAGCATTTAACTTGCGAATTGTACCACTACCTGTTGTCAATCGTTGGTCTCGATTACGGTACTCTTCTAAGAAAGCTTTACCATTTAATTTAGGTGCCTTTTTGCGCATTTCTGGGTCATTGGACTCGCCATATTTAAAGTAGTCACCTACGATATTGGCACGTGTAGCAGATAATACAGGATTTTCTGCTTTTAAACGATCTTCTAAAGCTTTATAACGAGCTTTAAACTCATCCGTTACAGGTTGATTATTAGGGGATGTACTAGACCAATCACTTAATCGACTTTCAGATAAACCATAGTTTATATAGTCATCGTATGTAATACCTGGTTTTTGAGCATCTGTTTCGGCACCATAGTATTCATAATCCATATCCCATTGCGGCATGCCACCACCGGAATTGATGAATTTGTAGTCGTGGATGTGAGAATATACCTTAATACTGTTATCACCTTTACGTCTTACAAGACGATCGAGTTTATCTACTAGCAAGCTCTTATCGTATTCCCATGGATCGATGTACATTGTGCTTGTATTAGGAGAGCTCTTCAATCGGCTACCAGAGCCTTCTTCACGAGCATAGCTCACGCCGTAGCTAAGCAAGTGATTTTTGTTGAGTTGTGTATTCGCATTAGCTCGAATGTCTAATTGACGGTGATCGATATTATCGATATAGCGCAACTCATTGGAGCCTTCATAAGCAGAACGACCAGTATAACTAATGAGGGCTACATCATTTTCTTTGATGCGGGAGTAGTTAGTTTCAACAGTCCAGTCGCTTTTACCAGCTCGAGAGGACCACTGCAAGTTTGCCGTATTACGATCTGCAGTACGTTTGAAGTGTTGTTGAGGCTCTAAGTCGGAGTCAGAGTGTTTAACATCGCGTACAAGATCTTCTGTATACCGGTTGAGACGCATTTCAAATTTATTTTTATCGTTTGCATCATAAGTTGCTACAAGACCGATATCTGCCGCATCGCCATAGTAACGAAGTACGTTAGGCTTAAAATTATGTTTTGCATAGTCAAAAGCCATACCGGATTCACGGCGGCTAACGGATGCCAATACAGGCATGAGATCTCGTTTGCTACCAGATAACCCGACCTTTAATTTCCCCATTTGACCGGAGTCGGCACGAATGAAGAAATTTTGGAATGGAAACGCATCGCCATCGCTCTTACGGCGCATACCTTCAGCATTTAATTGCAAGGATGGTTTCTTTTGTGCCTTTTTAGTGATAATGTTAACTACACCACCTACTGCATCAGAACCGTATTTAGCACTAGCAGCACCTTGAATAACTTCTATGCGTTCAACGTTTTCTGTACCGAGCCGTTGTACTTCATCTGCAGCACCAGAGTACTTATCAAAATCGCCGAGTACGGGTTGACCATCTACAAGGATTAGTGTGTGACGCGCTTCGGCACCGCGGATGGATACACCAACACGGCCCATAGCATCAACGGTTCTAGATACACCTGTTTGAGTAAATATAATATCTTCGACGGACTTCGCCTGTTTCTTTTCAATCTCTTTCTTGGTAATGATTTGCACTTGCTGTGAGTTCAATTTTGCTTCTTCTTCAGCCCATGTTCCTTTAACATGAACCACATCTGTCGTGACAGTCGCATTATCCGCCCAAACTACGAGAGGTGCGCTAAGCCATAAGGCAACTGCACTAGACAGAATGATGTTGCGCTTTGTATGTCCCCACCGGTTCATTGTGACCTCCTCAAATTCTAACTAACCATAAGTTTTGTATCTCCCACACAAAAAGAAAAAAGATACACTTTACCAACATATAATGACATTGAATATCATTCACATTTTTATGTTAGCAAAGTGTATCTTGCATATCTACTCCGAAAAGACCAAAAATATACATTTCGGACAATATTAAGTTTTTATAACCTACTCGTTCTAAGCCTTGAATACTTATATTTTAAATATTACTAACACTATAATGCATGCCTTGGTTTAGTACAGCTTAACTTAAGGTATTTATACTTTACGATAAGCACTAGGAGTTATACCTGTGGCCTCTTTGAATGCACTAGTAAATTTACTACCATTCTCGTAGCCTACGGCATTAGCAATTTCTAAAATAGATCGATCTGACTCTTGAAGCAAGCGCTTAGCTGCATTAATACGGCATTCCTTTAAATAGTGATGGATTGTCGTACCATATACCCCTTTAAAACAACGCTTTAATGTTGATGTAGGAATATCAAACTGTTCAGACAAGGAATCTATGGTTATACGTTTCATAAACTGTGTAGATATATGTTCATTAACAGCTTTTACAATATCTACTTGTTGTTTACGATAGGAGCTTCTCTTTTCATGATTAGTTGTAGAAATAACAGATAACAGTAAGAAGATTTCAATAACTTTTAATTTAAAATAGTACCCCTTAATTTGATCAGGCACATTATATAAACTAGAAAAAATCTGACGAACAGATTCAGTCTCTTCCATCATCATACCAAAGTCAGAATGCTCACAGAATCGATTTGCTAATTGAGTCAAATCGATGCGCGCTTCAGTCACAAGTGCATCTAATACGGGTTGAGCCTTTTCAACATCTACGAGTAATACAATCCCTTTAAAAAGCTTTGTAGGGAAGTAGTTCTCATGTTGATAATCAGCATGAATATGCCATCCTATGGACATATCACCTGGCCCCATATATAAATAGTCACCAGATGTAAACTTGCACTCAATGCGCCCCTCTTCACAATGATTTATGGCAAACGTCTTTGTATGTGATTTTGCATAAAATTGAATCGTTTCTTGCTTCACATCAAGGAACATCAAATCGATACCGTCAAACACTGTATGTCTCGACATAGAATTTCCTGCACGTGAAACTGCATGATTATGTGGATTCATACGATCACCAAATACACAAATACTATAAAAATTATTATATACATAATTATCATAGTATACTTATTGATATCCATTGTCAAATCAAAAATAGTAATAATTCATTTTTTATTTAAAAATATAAATTAATAGCCTCGCAAGTTAAACCAATGAAGTCTAACTTACAAGGCTATATTCAGAATTATCAGAGATAATTCTTTATTTTTTTGTTTTTACAATAAAGGCTAATGCTATTACATGACCAATCCATACGAGACCCATCACGATAAGAGCAACTGGCATATTTTGACTAAAATAGGCGCCGATAGCCATTATGGTAGTAACAGAAGCGAGAATGGACAACTTTGTCCGCAATGTCAACGCTTTATCGCGTTCATAAGCACCAACAGTCTTTTGATATAAACTAGACTCCAAAAACATCTTATGGAATCGTTCAGATCCTCGGGCTAAACAAAATAATGTTAGCATATAAAACGGAACTGTTGGCAACAGTGGTAGTACGATGCCTGCTGTACCGAGGGCAAAACTGATTGCACCAATGGCCAGAAATACATATCTAACTACAACATTACTATGTTGCACAGTTGTTTTCATTAATCCTCTTCTACGTAGTTAATTACTTTACCTTTTGTTTTGATAAAGTTAGGAATGATAAGTACTAATGCGGCAATAGCTACGATACCATAAATACCAGCCATACCTACCCATTCATAAGCATTGCCTAATACAAGGCCCATTACGGCAAAGTCCGCATCGCCAAATGTTGTATTTTGGAAGCCTAATTGACCAAGAACTGGAAGTGCCATCGCTGGCAAGAATGTAATAGCTAAACCATTAAGGAACGCACCTACTGCGGCACCACGACGACCACCTGTAGCATTACCATAGATACCTGCTGTAGCACCACAGAAGAAGTGTGGTACAAGACCAGGAATAATCAATACGCCGCCTACAGCACCAAGGATAAGCATACCGATGATACCGCCGATGAAGGAGCTAAGGAAGCCTAATACAACAGCTGTTGGAGCATATGTGAAGAATACAGCACAGTCTACAGCTGGGATGGCATTAGGAATAATTTTTGTAGCAATACCTTGGAACGCAGGAATCAAATCGCCTAAGATCATACGTACACCAGAGTATACGATTGTTACGCCTACAGCAAAGTTCATAGCGCTCATAACAGCATATAAGTAAGGACTCATATCACCAGATAAAGTAGATACGAATTCAGAGCCGGCTGCAATAGCTGCAATCAAATAGAATACGATCATAGTCAATGCAGTAGATAATGTAGAGTCACGCAAGAAGCCCCATTTTTCAGGGATTTCAATATCTTCTGTGCTATCTTCAGCTTTACCTACATATTGAGCAACCCAAGCAGATAGATAATAACCTAAACTACCAAAGTGACCAATCGCAATTTCATCACCATCAGTAACTTTAGATGTGTAGCTTTGACCAATCGCTGGAGAAATTGCAGACCATGCGCCCATCAAGAAACCACCCACAAGGATGAGCTCCATACCGGACAAACCTGCAGTACCGAGTACGGCAGACATGAGACATGCCATAAACAAGCTGTGATGACCTGTTAAGAACACATATTTGAACTTGGTGAAACGAGCAATACATAAGTTCATCAATAAGCCTACTACGAGAATAGACATCGTTTCAACGCCAAGAACCTTTTGTGCCACCGCCACGATAGCTTCATTGTTTGGTACAACGCCAGTAATATGGAAGCCATGTTCAATCATCTTGCCTAGTGGATCAAGATTGCTAACGATAACGCCAGCGCCTGCTGCGAGCATTAAGTAGCCAAGAATCGGTTTCAATGTACCTGTCATTACCTTATGAAACGGACGTTTCAAAGCAACTAAGCCTACACATGACATAATACCAATTAAAAGTGCTGGTTGAGACAGCACGTCACGTAAGAACTCTAATACCATTTCCATGGCACTACCTCCTATATACAGTTGTTAAAAATTATTGCGCAGCTTGTTTTAATGCTTCAAGAACATCTTCTGTGATTTTCTTTTTATTAATATAACTGCGAACAATAGCGATATTTTTACCTTCGAATTGTTCTGCTAATTCTTTTACAGTTACGATAAGATCAGCCTTACGACCTTGTGCTGCATTAAAATCGATAGACTCAACTTGTGCATCAATACCGTTTTCAGCACAAATCTCTTCGATTTTCATTTTTAGCATCAAGCTAGAACCAATGCCATTACCACATACAGTTAATACAGAAATCATATTTGCCTCCTTTTATATCTATTATTGATCGTCTAAATGCTCTGCCAAGAATGCTTGTACATCATCTATACTTTCAAACTCAACGGCTGCATCTAAAAATTCTTCATCCTCAAACAAAGTAGCGATATCTGTCAATAATTGAATATGTTCATCCTTATTAGGAGCACATAAGAACAATGCTACAGATACAGGGTCATTATCTGGGCAACCAAAGTTCAATGGTTTTTCCAACGTTACTAATGCTGTACCTACTCGTTTTGCGCCATGTTCAGGACGAGCATGTGGCATCGCAAGACCTGGGGCCAATACAATATATGGACCCATTTCGCGTACCACCTCAACCATAGCCTCTGTATAAGATGGATCAGTAAAACCAGCATCAACCATGAGTTGGCCACCGTGACGAATTACCTCTTCCCACGTTTCAGCGGGATAGTGAAACGATACATTATCCTCGGATAATAAATCTTGTAACAAGCTAACACCTCCTAAGCTTACATCTATACATATAAGTCTATTATAGCTATTCTAAGCAGTTTTTCATATATCAAAATAACAATAAGCTTATTAAAATGAATAAATCTAACATCAAAATCAATCATTTTATAATTTTTTAATATCACCTCAATGTATGTGCAGCCGCTCATATTATTTCACTAAGCGTACTTAGATTATAATTCAGGAATTTGCTACGTAATATAAGGATTCCTAAAATTATAGCAATATAACAAACGAAAAAGGTCCCAATTCAAATGAATTGGGACCTTTTTCGTACTACTTGTATTGCACACAGCATATGATTTAGAGAGTAGAGATGTGTTGTAGTTGAAAGATTTAGGAATAATGGGTTATTGTAAATTAGATTTAAAGTTTATTAAGTTGTATATGCTGTGACAATGCCTAATTAGTTATGTATGTGTTTATATATTTATTTATCTATCTATATATATTTATGCGTTTCTAGTACATTGTTGCCTATATCGTTTATCGTTATTTGCCTTAATGGCCATGATCAAGGGTTTTAGTGAAAGAAATTCTTCATCACTGAGTCGAATAGTTCTACCAATACGTTTAATAGGATTACGTGGGCGCCCGGCACCGCGTCTAGTTCCACCCCATGCCATATACTTACCTCACTTTTCACTTAAAAAACTCCTTCTACCGATAGTATAACCTCCGTTACATAAGTATGCAATAGTCATTCATTCTAAATAAACCCAAAAAGCATATAAACAACTAATAAACTGCATTTATTAATAAAACGCATAATTCAAGAAAACCACATATTTATAAGTTTTTCTTCCTATACCACTTGAATTCCAACATCAACGTTGCCAAATATAGATAAATCGCTTTTATAGAATATAGTATTTAAAACCAGGCAAAATCTAACTCTATTACCTATTTATAAGACACGATCTTATTAATTAAAACACCTCAAAATTTAACGACTCATATAATAAACAGTATATTCTAATTACAACATACTATTAAAAATACTTTTCAAATTATAATTTAAGTCCTACAAGAAAAAGACTGCTTTCGTCTTTTATTGTTATATTGTTATATAGTTATGTAGTTATGTATTAACCAAATAGTAAGTGACCTACTTCATACGCAATAGCTGCTACAATACCAGATAATGGAATTGTTACAAACCACGCCAATACCATAGATCTTGCTACGCCCCAGTTAACAGCTTTCAAACGTTTAGAGGAACCAACGCCTAGCAAGGAACCACTTACAACGTGTGTAGTACTTACAGGTAAATGTAAGAATGTAGCTGTAAAAATAGTGATAGCAGAGTTTAAGTCAGCAGCAAAACCATTAATAGTTTCCAATTTGAAAATCTTAGTCCCCATAGTAGAGATGATTTTCCAACCGCCTACTGCTGTACCCATGGCCATAGCCGTAGCACAACAAAGTTTAACCCATAATGGTACATCTAATGTATCGATAAAGCCACCGCTAAGTAATGTTAAGGTAATAATCCCCATCGCCTTTTGCGCATCATTAGAACCATGAGAAAAGGCCATCATGATAGCAGATACAATTTGCATGGATCTAAATCTATCATTCAATACGATTGGAGAAAATCTACCAAAGATAAGCAACAATACTTTCATCACAATATAGCCACCAATCATGGCTACAATTGGAGATAAAATAAGGGATAAGAAAATCTTTATAATCCCTGCCTCATTTAAAGCATCGAACCCTACGGACCAACCTACAGCACCGATGATACCACCGATAAGAGCATGAGATGAGGAACTAGGAATCCCCCAATACCATGTAAGCAAGTTCCATGTGATGGCACCAATAAGAGCTGCTGAGATAATCGCACTATTAATGAGAGATGCAGACATTACGATGTCACCACCGATTGTCTTTGCTACGCCTGTACTAACCATGGCCCCCAAGAAATTGAGTGCGGCAGTCATCATAATTGCCTTTTTAGGTTCAATAGCACGGGTTGAAACAGATGTAGCAATGGCGTTTGCCGTATCGTGGAAGCCATTGATATAGTCGAAAGCTAATGCTAGAAATACAACTAGCCATACTAGATATTGAGCATCAAGCATACTTCAATACTACCCGGCGGAATGTACCAACCAAATCTTCGCAACCATCGATTACATCTTCCATGGCACTAAGGATTTCCTTCCATTTGATAATTTCAATTGGATCTGTACACTCAGTAAAGAGTTTAGCCATTTCTTCGTGGTAAATGTTATCCGCTTCAGACTCAAGTTTCAATACTTGGTGTACACGGCCTTCTACCTTAACATGGTCCTTTTTAAGACTACCCATGTAACCGATAGATTTATTGATATGCTTAACGCATTTTACAACGATTTCACTCATACGGATAGCACCATCACTAGGTTTACCTACGTGATACATAACCATTTTGTCCATAATTTCTTTGATATTATCCAATGTAGTATCCAATTGGTCGATCAAGAGCTGAATATCTTCACGATCCATTGGAGTGATGAATGTTTTACGCAAACGCTCTACAGTTTCGTTTACTAATTCATCGGCAGCTTTTTCCTTTGTATCAATTTCAAGAAAAGCCTCTTCTTTAGAGATTTCGCCTTTAAACACACGTTCCATCATCTCTGCGCTTTCATATGTAAGAGCAGCATGATTTTCTAAAATACTGAAAAATTTTTCTTCTTTTCCTTTTAATTTAAAAGCCATGAAGATCCTCCTGAAACAGTATTGATTGCTTCTATAATAATATCTTAATTATAGCACACTAACTGTAAATCCTAAACAAATTTACCAATCTCTATATTTTAACCTCTATGCGTATATAGCATATGTGTTGTTCAACTATGTGAAAGTTTTATTATCTATAGGTACGCCATAAAATATCATCATAAAATATCATCATAAAATATATTTCCAAGATATGTTTCAAAAATATGTTTCAAAAAAAGCAGATAGCTGACTAAATCATCAACTATCTGCTTAACATTTTATTAATTCGCTTCCGCTGCTGCTTTAGCCGCTTCTGCTGCCTTTTTCAAATTAGGAACAGATGTTGGACATGTAGCAGGCGTACAAGCACCATTAGGACCCAAGTCTTCAGAGCGATTTACAAATGTTGTATGTAACATGTGATGTGCTTTATGGCTCATAGGTTTGCCATCGAAGAACTCAGCATATAATTTTTGGATATCTGGATTATCACAAGCTGCTTTCACTTGTACCTCTGCATCGCGAGTATACAAGGACGCAATACGAGCTTCACGAGCTTTATCAGCCATCGGTAATTTAACGCGTGGTTGACCACCACCACCGATACAGCCGCCACGGCAAGCCATTACTTCGATGAAATCATAATGGATATTTTCTGCACGCATGCGTTCGATAAACTTACGCAAGTTACCTGTACCATGAACAGCCGCCACATGTAATGTTTTGTCCCCAATGACTACGTCAGCTTCACGAGCACCATCCATGCCGCGAATTGCTTCGAATGGGATCAATGTTTGAGGTGCATCTTCACCAGTTGCTAATTTGTAAGCCGCACGCATAGCCGCTTCCATAACACCACCAGTATTACCGAAGATGATACCACCACCAGAAGCTTCACCCATCAATGGATCAAATGCAGAATCTTCTAATTCATCAAAGTTGATTTCTTCTGCACGTAACCATTTTGCAAGTTCACGTGTAGTAATACAGTAGTCTGTATCGCGCATTTCTGGTACATCCCAGTATTCAGCAGAGGAATTCATTTCGTCACGACGGATCTCGAATTTCTTAGCTGTACAAGGTGTTACAGCAACAGCAACGATTTGTTTAGCATCAAGGCCCATTTTTTCAGCAAAATATGTTTTTTGCGTAGGCGCTTGCATTGCAATTGGACTCTTAGCAGTAGACAAGTTTGGCAAGAATTCTGGATAGAATGTTTCAGCAAACTTAACCCAAGCAGGACAGCAAGATGTAAATTGAGGCAATACCGCATCACTATTGATAACGCGTTCCAACAATTCAGATGCTTCCTCCATGATAGTCATGTCAGCACCAAAGTTTGTATCGAGGATATAGTCGCCACCCAATTTACGAAGAGCTGCAACCATTTTACCTTCTACGAATGTACCCGCATCAAGACCGAACTCTTCACCTAAGCCAACGCGAACAGCAGGTGCAGTTTGGAAAACGACGATTTTATTAGGGTCAGCAATTGCTGCTTTTACTTCATCAATTTCAGAGCGTTCATTGATGGAGTCGAATGGACAAATAGATGCACATTGACCACAATGAATACAAATTGGATGATCCCCATTAGTTATTAAATCATAATAATCAAATACACCCATATCTACAGCACAAGCTTTACGACATAAGGAGCAATTTTTACATTTAGACAAATCTTGAACTAATGCAATATTTCCGTCTTCAATTGGCACGCGACGGTCTAAGAATTCATACTTACTCATGAGTTTCCTCCTACTTAGGTAACGTTGTTATCGTTAATCGAAGAAATTATACTATACAATGTATATTTTATCAATAAAAGTACTTGTAATTCCTTTGCATAGCAGGTATTAGTAAATCGCATGATACGTGAATTTATAGGCGTTCTTCCAATTCCATCCACCGTTCGGTAAGCGCATCTATTTGGGATTGAGTCTCTTCTCGCTCAGCCATCAAGGCTTGCATTTTTTCATAATCAGTAGCGACTTGGCTTATCATCACATCTAGGCCCTTAACTAAATGCTCGAGTTTTGGCAACTCATCCATAATTTTCGCATACTCTGCCTCTTCCGCTTTATTGAGGCCTTTCTTAGGGGATTCTTTGAAAGTATCTACTTCACCACTAATTATACCACTATTATCGCCAGAAGTATTAGAAAGATTAGCTTGATTAAGAATGGAATCATCATTATCAGCATCGTCAGCTTCTACAGTTCTTACAGTTTTGGCACTAGCAGTTGTACTACCATTTGTCATATAAAACGGACGTTTTCCACCACTACTTTCATCAAGAGCATCCTTATAATCAGAATAGGAACCATGAACAATTTCAATGTGACCTTCACCGGTGAATACAAATAGTTTGTCTACTACGCGGTCAAGGAAATACCGATCATGACATACAGTAACGATGACACCACTAAAGGAATCAAGAAAATCCTCTAATACCTCTAATGTAGGGATATCCAGATCATTTGTCGGTTCATCTAGCAATAACACATTAGGCGCGCTCATCAATAATTTTAAAAGATATAGGCGACGGCGTTCACCACCAGAAAGCTTGCGGATCGGCACACCGTGAAGTTCAGGTGTAAATAGGAATCGCTCTAGGATTTGCCCAGCACTCAATGTAGATCCATCACCGAGCACCATGTAGGAGTGATCTTCACGAATATAATCAAGAACACGCATATCTTCGTCGAACTCTGGCAGTTCTTGTTTGAAGTGAGCAATACGGACTGTCTCACCCTTCCCGATAGTACCCGCTTGTAGGCTCATAGGTGCCATCAAGGATATTCATAAAGGTAGACTTTCCTACACCATTAGGCCCTACAATACCAATACGGTCATGGCGTACCACATGGTAGGTAAAATCCTTAATCATAGGTCGTTCATCAAAGTAAAATTCTAAATGCTCAATATCAAAGATGGTTTTTCCTAAACGCGTCTTTAATGCAATAGGATCCATTTGATCGGGACGACGCGTTTTTCTCCATATTCTTTAGTTTTTCATAGCGGTCCAAACGAGCCTTTTGTTTTGTAGTTCGCGCCAAGGCACCGCGGCGAACCCATTCAATTTCTCGTTTTAAAAACTGACGACGCTTCTCTTCTGTAGCAGCCTCACGGGCTTCTCTGTCGGCTTTCAAGGCAATGAAATCTTCATAGTTCCCATCGTATTGATACATACGACGATTAGATAGTTCCAAAATGCCATTACATACAGAATCAAGGAAATATCTATCATGGGTACTGATTAAGAGGCCCCCTTGACGGGCACTTAAATAAGATTCAAGCCAGTCGATACTATCTTCGTCTAAATGGTTTGTCGGTTCGTCTAGTAATAATAAATCGCATGGATATAGCAAAGCTTGACCGAGTGCTAAACGACGCTTTTGACCACCAGATAATAAGGCTACCTTTTGCTCTACATCGGGAAAACCCAATTTAGACAAAATAATACGAGCCTCTTGCTCTACTTGCCAACCATCTCGGTGATCCATTTGTTCTAAGGCATTCATATAGTTACGAGACAATTTAGTATCATCTCCACCAGACTCTTGCATTTGACGGTATTCGCGACTGATGGTTTCAAAGGCTTTTACCATTTGTAAGCGAGGATGGTCTCCATCTAGAACGGCCTCTAGCAAGGTAGATTCCGCATCAAAGTCAGGGTGTCTGCGCTAAATAATGGATACTTGCCTTGCCATTGCGCTCAATGGTGCCCTTGTCAGCCTCCATTTGGCCTGCCAATATTTTTAAGAACGTAGATTTCCCTGTACCATTAATGCCCACAAGGCCTAGTCTTTTTTCAGTGGTAAATGTAATATTTACCTCTTTAAAAAGCAGCCTTGTGCCATAAGATTTCTCTATATTTTGTAAACTAATAACGTTCATGTTATGCTCCTATTTTGTAATTCTGTTACTTATTATACTACACATTACCATTGACAGTAACATTCACCCTCAGTAGAATAAACGTAACATATATATTCATGAGGAGGTCCACATGGCGACGGATATGCTTTTAGACTTTTATGAAAGTATTAACTTTGAACTTATCGACATCGATGGGTATGACACATTATTTACTGAACTTTTAGAAGATGGCACCTATGCAACTGTGTCCGACGACGACGGTCATATGCCAGAGGACTTGGAGACACCAATCGTATTCAATGTATACGATGATAACGACTCCTTCCAATGGAGTGTTACATTGGATGACTCTTATCAATTAAAAGATCTCTTAGATAGTGCTGAAAGCACAGATGAGTTCTTAGAAACACTACAAAGAATTAGAGAAGAACATATTGAGCAATACCAATAATACAAAAGCGATGACCTTACGGTCATCGCTTTACTTTTACTATATATCAAAGTTTGATTAGCCAACTACCTCTTCAGCTTGCACTAATGCCTCTTGCTTTGTAGCGTCTAAAATTTCAATTAAGCTATTTACGATATTTGCCGCTCCATCTACATGCCATTCACGAGCACTCTCAGACATTTGTTGTAATCTTGGAGAATTAATAAGCAGAGCGGTCACAACGTCTTCTAAGTTATGAATATCACGTGCCCAACGAGCACAGCCCCGTCGCTCTAATAGTTCTGCATTGGCCTCTTCTTGCCCTGGGATAGCATTAAAGAATACCATAGGCAAACCGATAGTAACAGCCTCCATACAAGTCAGAGCACCAGGCTTTGTAACGAGCAAGGACGATGATTTCATAAGCTCAGAAATATTGGTCGTATAACCATATACAGTAGTCTTTGTTTTCATAGAATCACTAAGGGTAACTAAGGATTCATAGAGAGATGTATTTTGTCCGGCTACTACTGTAATTTCACCGATACCATTAACCTCATCTAAATGTTTAAGTGCCGTTTCGAGGGAGCCCAATCCAAGACCACCACCCATAACGAGTACTTTTACAGGTTCCTCTAAGCTATATTCCTCAATAGCATCACGGAAAAAGGAACGGCGCACAGGGATACCAGACACATGAATACGAGCTTCATCAATACCAGCGGATACCATTTCGGTGACCATAGACTCGGTCGCTACATAGTATGTATCAATTTGTGGATAAAGCCAAAATTGATGGCTACTAAAGTCCGTCATAATCGCTACCAATGGCACATCAATATGACCTTGGCGCTTTAAAATAGACGCAGCCCCACATGGAAATGGATGGGTAAAGACCATCACATCTGGCTGCTCTTGTTGAACGAGCTTGAGCATACGACTTTTAAGGAGATAAGATAATGCAGTTTGCAAAATAGTCCCCCGTCGCTCCCCTTTTGATACGCGATAAATCATATCGTATAGCATTGGGAACACGTCGATCATCTTGATATACGTTCCCTTAATTAAATGCTCTACAGACATGGTTTCTGTATCTAAAAAGTCCACATGAGTAATCGATGCGTGTGGCTCTTTTTCTTTCCAATATTCTTCTATGGCTCTTGCGGCCTGCATATGTCCTGTCCCAATAGAGGCGGACACAATGAGAACCTTCCGTGATGTTTCGTTATTCATAGTGCACCCTTTCTCTGTGCATTATACCATAAATAGATAAAAAAAAGAGACCTCGAAAGGTCTCTTTCATATCCTTTAGGGATTATTTTTTGCGTTTTTTAGCTTTTGTAGCGTTAACTTGCTCTTTCAAACCTTTACCAGCTTTGAATGCAGGGGATTTGGAAGCAGCGATTGTGATAGTTTTACCGTTTTGTGGGTTACGGCCTTCACGAGCAGCGCGTTCACGAACTTCGAAAGTACCGAAGCCGATAACTTGTACTTTACCACCAGCAGCTAATTCTTCAGCAACTGTGTCAAATACAGCTTTTACCGCTTTCTCAGCGTCTTTTTTTGTTAATTCAGTTTTTTGTGCAACACTTGCGATTAATTCTGTTTTGTTCATGACAGAACCTCCTTAAAAATACAATACCTTAGAAGTATGCAAAACCTCTAGGTTACTTTTCCTGCACTTTAGCCTCCTCCCAAAAAGCATCCAGCTCAGCTAATGAAAAGTCTTCCCATGAGCGATCGCTTTGGTTAACACAAGCCTCTACATGTAAAAAACGCTGTCGGAACTTTGTGTTTGTGCGATTTAGTGCATTTTCACCGCTTATTTTATACCATCTGAGTAGATTAATCAAGGAAAAAAGCACATCTCCTGCCTCTTTTTCCATATTTTCTCTATCTTTTTGTGCTATAGCCTCCTTAAATTCCACCCATTTCTTCGGAAACTTTCGCCCAAACCGGATCGAGCTCATCCCAGTCAAAACCTAGCTTTGCAGCCTTTTCTTGGAGCTTATAAGCGGCCACTAAAGCAGGTAAACCTTTAGACACACCATCTAATACAGATTTTTGAATATTTTTCTTTTCTTTTGCCTTTAATTCATCCCATGAGTATGATTTTTCATCATTTTCAGGATTAAAAACATGAGGATGACGACGAATCATTTTTTCAGTAACGTCATTTATTACATCTTGTAAGGTAAAATGACCCGCTTCCTCTGCTAGTTGACTATGAAAGACAACTTGCAATAATACATCCCCTAATTCTTCACGAAGATTGGGCATATCTTTATTATCAATGGCATCTACTACTTCATAGGTTTCTTCAATGAAATAGCGTCGTAAGGATTCATGCGTTTGCTTTTGATCCCAAGGGCACCCATTAGGCGCACGTAAGGCTTTTACTACATCCACTAATGGTTGTACAGATACGGGTTCCTTAGTATTGTTCTTCATAGAGCTTTGCTTCCTCCTTATCTCGACGAGCTTGTAAACGCTTGCCAATGATTGGGAAATGATACATATCATCCTTCACAACGGCCTTAGTAAGCCACAAAGAAAGTCCATACACGAATACGGCTACTACAATAGCGGCAGCTACAGCACCACCATTACCTAATAACTCTACGGTACTCACATAGATAACTTGCGTTGCACCCCCCATAGCCATAGCAGATACGGCAATTTTCAGCAATTCAAGTTTATTAAGTACAGAACCTACATATTTCTTTACAAATATATAGTTTATGAGTGCAGCAATGGCGAAGTTTAAGTTTGTAGCCCACGCAGCACCATTAATACCAAGCTCAACAGTTCCTGTCAGCTCATAATCTAAAAATGTTTTTGCTAATAAGCCAACGAAAATCGCTACCATAGGAATTACAGTTCGCCCCAAACCTTGCAGAATACCAGCTGTAATTTGCTGCCACCCTAGAAATACAATACTTAGGCTAATAACAGCGATAACAGGCCCTGCATTAGGCGTTGCATAGATCAGCAGAGAAATAGGTGTCGCCAGTACACAAAGGCCAATACAGGCGGGAATCGTGAACATATTGGCAATTTTAATAGCCGTTCCTGCCCGCTGCACAATACGGTTAATATTACCTTGTGCATGAGCTTCAGATACAGCCGGTACTAAACTAGCCGCCAAAGAGGTAGTCAAAATGATAGGTAAACCAATGAGTGACGTGGCCATCCCTGTAAGGTATCCAAACTGTGTTGTTGCTTCATTGAGGTAATACCCAATATCCATCAAACGCTTCGGCACTATGAATGTATCGATGAGAGATACCATAGGAAGCATAATATTCGCCATAGATACTGGTATAGCAAGACTAAATAATCGTTTCACTACAGCGCTGTTACTTTCACAGATAGCATTTGGATTCTGTTGTGAAAGCATCTGTTCGCGCACGCGTCGTTGACGATAGTAAAAGAAAATTAATACGAGTAAACCTGCTAATACACCTGGGAAGGTGGCGAAGGTAGCACCCCCTGCCGCTAAATGTAAGCCTCTATCGATGAAGTAGTAAGCTAAGCCAACCATAGAGGATACGCGGAAAATTTGTTCAAAGATTTGGCTCGTCCCCGTAGGCACCATGTATTGGAAGCCTTGGAAATAACCTCTAAAGCAACTCAGAATCGTTACTACAAAGATAGCTGGCGATAACAACTGAATGGCTATGAGAGCTCGTGGATCTGTAATAATCTGAGTATCTATGAGCCACTGTGCACTGCCATATAAGGCCAAGCTAAATACTAAACCTAAAATAGTAAGTACTCTTAAGGATACGGAAAATACTTGTTGTACGCCCCTCATATCATCATTGGCGAGCTTTTCCGCAATCATAATGGAAATGGCTACGGGAATACCAGCCGCAGAAATGCTGACGATAATTTGGTAGATTGGATAGGCCATCATATATAGGCCAATACCTTCACCACCGAGAACACGGGCGATAAGAACTTTACTAAACGCACCGATGACCTTCACGATAATACCGGCTAAGGTTAAAATCATGGCGCCCTTTAAAAATCGATTCATAGGCCCTCCTTAGTCGATGACTTGTAGCTCAGTGCCTTCATCACCGCTTCCGTAATGGTCAAAATAGAACCTTTCATACCGTTAAGGCTCACATATAATGTGGCTGGCTTGGTGTCTGCAAATTTCATTTTTTTCCATAGATCTTCCCGTACAGCCCCCATATCCCAGTCGGCCATTTTGGAGTCATCATGCCAATGGATCGTAAGCTGTTTATCTCTACGGACGATACTTTTAATACCAAGTAGACGTGCTTGCTCTTTAATTTGAGCAATGCGCAATAATCTATCTACCGGATCTGTAGGCGTACCAAAACGATCTATGAGTTCATCTGTCATGTCATCTAGTTGTTCTTTCGATTTAATATGTAACAACCGTTGATATACAGAAATCTTACGAGCACTATCTTTAATGTACTCATCATCGATAAAGGCATCTACCTCTAAGTCGATAGCTGGATCAATGGATACCTCGCGCTCTACCTCTTTATTTTGAGCCTTTGCAATCGCTTCTTCAAGCATACTTACGTACATGCCAAAGCCGACAGATGCGATATTACCATGTTGCTGTGAACCCAATAGATTACCTGCACCACGAATTTCTAAGTCTCGCATAGCAAGTTTGAAACCAGCACCTAGCTCCGTGAACTCTTCAATAGCTTTTAAGCGCTTTTCTGCAGCTTCTGAAAGCATTTTGTCAGGTCGATACATAAAGTATGCATAGGCCCGTCTGCGAGAGCGCCCTACGCGTCCACGCATTTGATATAGCTGAGATAACCCTAACCGATCCGCATCATAAATGATAATGGTATTGGCGTTCGGAATATCTAGACCTGTTTCGATGATACTTGTGGACAATAATACGTCGTAATGACCTTCATAGAAATCGGTCATAATTTCTTCAATTTGACGGCCTGTCATCTGTCCATGAGCAATAGCATAGCGTAAACCTGGCAACGCCGCTTCTAATAATTCACCCATGTGATTAATAGATGCTACACGGTTATATACAAAGTAAACTTGTCCCACCCCGTGCCAATTCTCTCTTAATCGCATCTGCAACAAGGTTCATGTCATATTCCACCACATAGGTCTGAACAGGTAATCGTTCTTCTGGTGGCGTATTGATGACGGACATTTCACGAACACCTACGAGAGACATATGTAAGGTCCGAGGAATTGGGGTAGCACTCAAGGTGAGCACGTCAATATTGCTAGCCCACTCTTTCCACTTTTCTTTTTGTGCTACCCCAAAACGTTGCTCCTCGTCTACAACGAGCATGCCTAAGTCTTTAAAGACAACCTTTTTATTAAGCAGTGAATGGGTACCGATGAGAACATCAATAGAGCCATTCTCTACACCTTTTAAAACTTGTTTCTTCTCAGCTGTACTGCGGAATCGATTGAGTACATCTACCTTTACGCCAAATGGTGAAAAGCGATTCAAGAAGGTTTGGAAATGTTGTTGCGCCAAAACGGTAGTTGGTACGAGCACTGCAACTTGCTTACCACTCATAACAGCTTTAAAGATAGCTCTCATAGCTACTTCAGTTTTACCGAAGCCTACGTCTCCAGCTAGCAAGCGGTCCATAGGAACAGGTCGTTCCATAGATTCTTTAATTTCCGCTGTAGCTTGTAATTGATCTTCCGTCTCTTCATATGGGAATGCATCTTCAAACTCTTGCTGCCATGGTTGATCTGGCAAGAATGCAAAACCTTCTGTAATTTCTCGTTGTGCATATATTTCAACGAGCTTATCTGCCAAATCATCAATGGATTTTTTTGCCTTTGTAACAACCTTAGCCCAGTCACGGCCACCCATCTTATGAATACGAGGCACATCACCTTCATTGCCGATGTATTTTTGTAACTGATCTAAATTGTTTGCAGGTAAGAACAGTTTATCCGTTCCCGCATAAGCGATTTCAATATAGTCGCGATGAATGCCTTCCGTTTCTATCGTTTTAAGGCCAATATACTTACCGATACCGTGCATACTATGTACAACATAGTCACCAGGGTGTTAAATCCGTGAAATAATTGATTTCTTGGCCCTTTTTAGGCTTATTGCGAAGCTTGCGCTTTTGTTGTCCGTAAATATTGCCTTCTACGACAACTACTAAATGGCTATTGGGCAATTCAAAGCCATCGGTCAATAAGCCTTGTAATATAACAACCGTATTAGGCTTAGCAATCCATTCTTCACTATGAATAAAGGCGATATTTTCTCCTTCAAGAGCTCGTTCAATACCTTCTCGTCGTTGTTGGTTATTTAATACCAATACAACTTGATGATTTAGGCGATGCCATTGCTTAATTTCATCTGTTAATAAAGGAATTTGACGCTCAAAGCTCGTCATCGTCTTCCCTTGAATACCAATAGGGTTAAATCCAGTAAGACCAATAGAGCGTTGTTGCATAAATGTAAAAGCCACTTGAGTCGTCGCTTCTACAGTGCGCTGCAATTCACTCCAGTCACAATGATTTTTACGATGTGTAGGATCTTCCTTGAGGAATTTCTTTAACGTTTCTTGAATACGTCCTGGCTCATCGTAAATGAGGAGACCATCCTTTACATACGATAATAAGGTACTATCTGCATCGCTTTTACCAAGGAAGAAAGGCGTCACCGTATACGAATCAATTTGTTCAATAGACCGTTGATTCTCTACAGCGAAAAACCGCAAAGTATCGATTTCATCACCAAAGAATTCTATACGTATGGGATTGTCGCTATTAACAGGATAGATATCTAAAATATCGCCACGCACGGCAAAATGACCACGTTGTTCCACCTGGTCTACCCGTTCATATCCAATTGTGACAAGTTGTTCAAGCGCTGTATCACGCTCAATCGTATCATTTAAAGCAAAATGTAGCGATTGTCCTTTTAAATATTGTGGAGATACAACGTATTGTGTAACCTCCTCTGCATTAGCAATAACCACAGCTGGCTCCTGCCATGCTAGAAGGGCTAATGCACGCATTTGGGCCCCTTGGTCTTCAAGGCTACGAGCCACAGTCGTAAAGTCTACATGATCTGTAATAGGAAATGAGAGGACTGGAACATTAGGCATGAAAAAAGCTAAGTCCCGTTCCCACATCTCTTTATGGTCCTTATCATGGACTACGATAACTACAGGCTTTGTAAGTCCTGTAGTAAATGCTTGGTTTAAGAGGAAACTCTTTTGAGAACCACTAAGACCATATATAACTGACTTTCCTTTCCGCTGAAATGCGTTTAGCCCATCCACAAAGGATGGGTTCTGTGAAAGCAGCTTAGTTAATGTATTATCCATACTGCACCATATAGTATTACTATGATTGTATTAATTAAATAGTTCTAACTCATTTATTATAACATATAACCTAGTAGTTAAGCTTCTAGACCGCGTTATATATAATAGTAAAAACGCGATAACAGTTATATTTATAGTTATTTTTATATCCATTTTGAATACCTAATTTTAGGCAAAAAAAATAGCACCTCTAAAGGTGCAATAAAGTTGGTGCGGGAGAAGGGACTTGAACCCCCACGCCGTAAGGCGCCAGATCCTAAGTCTGGTGCGTCTGCCAATTCCGCCACTCCCGCGTCTCAACTGAAATAATAATATCATGTATAGAATTCATCGTCAATCATTTTTTTATAATTAACTTAAATTTCATGTATCTCATAAAATAAAAAAAAGGACTTAAAATAAAAAGAGACTGACCCAGAATCCGAACTACTAGAATCCTGGGTCAGCCTCTTTTTTAGGATGATGATGAATAAATGCATGCCCTACATTTACCATAAAATATATTAACAGTCATAACGTATGTCATGCTGGTAATACCAAAAGGTATAATCCACCATGACCATAGCACGACATTAAGGTCGTAAGAACTATAATCTAAATATCAAAATAATATATTTAGAACGTATAGAACTAAAAAATCCTTTTTACGGGTACGTAAAAAGGAGCTATTAACTTCTCCTCCCTATCTCTCGTAGGTCAAATGGTGAATGTTGAATAGGCAGTTCTCCTGACTCGGCTTCATCGCTCATCTAGCCTTCCCAGTTTCCCAGTGACTTAATTTAGACTCGCTCGACCATACAGTGGCGGGACCGTGCTGGCATTTAACCAGCTTCTCTATTATGCTTTTCAGCACCTATTCCCAAATATGATGTTTTCTATGAGTTAATATTAACACCGCTATCGTATTAAGTCAATTTATTTTTGTAATTTTATTAACTTCATCTTTTATTCATCTATTGCCATATATCATATTTTTAATTACAATATAATAGTATCTATAAATAGGAGGAATCTATGTATATCGGAGATTTCATTAAACAATATCGCGAATCCAATGGAGTATCCATTGAAGACTTTGCAAATAAATCAGGTTTAACTACCACTGAAATTGAAGCATTAGAGAAAAATGTACAAGACGACGGTACTGTAGTGCCCGTAGCAATGCGCCAAATCAAAGGTATTGCAGCCGCTATGGATGTACCTATGCCTATGGTCATGGCACAGATTCCTTCTGATCAAGAATTAGTTGTACATGTTGTGGCAGAGTCTGATCAGCCACACGCAAAGTAGTATAAAGGAGATTTTATGACATCTGATGTATTAGCACTTTTACAAGGCTTAACAGAGCAACAAAAAAACTATGTATTATCTGCTCAAGCGCGTCAAAAAGAAACAGGTATGGCCTACCTATTCTGGTTCGTCCTTGGCGTACATTATTTCTATTTAAACAAACCATTTATTAATATTATCTATTGGCTTACAGCTGGTGGCTTAGGTATTTGGATGATAATCGACTTATTCCGCATTCCAGGCATGGTTAAAGATCGTAATAAGGCTATCATTAAAGAAGCTATTGAAGAAGCTAAAAAGCTATATCCTGAGGTGCAATAATGAAAAAATTTTTGTTAATTGCTGCGGCTTTCACCATCTTAGGTATCCTCCCCTCTCAAGCAGTTAATATTGCTGATTTAGAGAACGCACGAGGCTATGCCTATTTATATCGTATGAACGGCCAAAATTATTATGCTGAACAACGCGTTAAAGTTATTGCTGGTGAAGGTAATAAATTTGAAATTATAGGTCGTACCTATAGTCATCAAGGAGCTCAATATTATATGACAGAGTATATTAACCATTATTACTTTGATCAAGACAACGATACGATTCAATGGGTTCAAGATCAACGTAATATTATTGACGCTCGTACCGGTAAAGTATTACGTGAAGAAAAACGTAATAAAGCTAAATTAATTACCTTAAAACCAGATACATATGGTTATATGCAAGCCATCTATTGGCGTGACCTTGCTGTTGCCGCTGGTCAGCTTAAATAAGCCAACGATAGACGGATTTCTAGTTTATAATAGTTTCTGTATAAAAACCTACATACAACAAAGGACTCTACTCATAAAAATGTAGAGTCCTTTTATTATACAGTTAATAGAAATAGAGGGTTATAGGACAAAAAGTGTTGCTATTTTAGTCCCAAAGATTGGTAAATAGGCGATCATAATTATGCAAATCACTCCAAACAATAGCATCACCCCAAGTCGGAATAGAAGCTTCTAACCTAGATTGTTCATGTATGGTATGATATATATCAGAAATACTCTTGTTGGTCGGCATAACCTTAAGTATTTCTGCATTAGAAAGCGGGTTTGGTGAGTGCATATAGCACCACCAGAACACCGCTTTTATTCGTCTTTCAATAGACATTCCTCTATGATTACGTAACATAGTGCGTAACTGAGCATTTACACCACCTTCTATACGATTATTAGTAGCTGGGCAGGTACATGTTAACGATGCATCTAAGTAAGTAAATAAACATCTTTTATTAATCAATTTAACTAAGGAATTTTCTGCTTTTATAAGTCGTTCATGTTTAGGTCGTATCGTACCATTTTCATCAACTGTTATTTCTGATAGGAATACTCTATGTCGTACTTTCCATGACATAACGTTTTGTACCCACTTTATAGCATGATCTTGCGTGTGTATTGTTAATAAATCCCTTGCAATTCCATATAACTCACAACCAGCAATCGTTTTAGGACGTATTGTTGTATAGCGTTTTACTTGTTGAAATGCATGAAATAGGCACCTTTGTAGTTTGGCTTTCGGCCAAACTTTTTTTAATGCCTTTTGAAAGCCGGTACCACCATCGGATATAACTACTATAGGTGATGAAATACGTCGTAATAAAGCCTCCCAAGCCTTAGAATGCTCATATCTACAAACATACCAGCCTAAGACATGCGTCTCATTACAACAGATTAAAATACAAGCATTTTTAGCTAAATAAATACCATCAACAAATACCACACTACTTGATGATTCAACTTTTGGTGGTAATGGCCAAAGCTCCCAAAACTGTGATGTTTTTCTACGAAATGAACGTCCATCGCCAGCCATATCTAACTGTGTGTGTTTACCAAATAACCAATCCAAAAACATCTGTAAATTATTGTTAGTTTTATTCACTTTATTTGTGAATGAGCAAGAACATTGATTACAATACCAACGTTGAGAACCCGCATTTGTTTTACCATTTCTCTTACAGACTAAACCACAATTAGGGCATCTGACTAGTTTCATAATTATACTCCTTCTAAAAAATATATCTCTTTAGAAAGATAAAACCTCATTTGAGTCAGTAAAATCAAGGAGTTTCAGACTTTTTAGCAACACTTTTTGTCCTATATGCAAAGTTACTCAAAGATAAAATGCCGATGGAGCTAGTATTTAACTAGTTCCATCGGCATTAACAGCAACACTTTTTGTCCTATAACCCGAAATAGATAAAATAAAAAAGCACCACATTACTGTGATGCTTTCATTTGGTGACCCAGAAGGGATTCGAACCCCTGGCCTTTTGATTCGTAGTCAAACGCTCTATCCAGCTGAGCTACTGAGTCATGTAATTGGTACTCACTTATATTAACACAACGCTTACATCTATGCAAGCATTTTTTTAATATTTTTTGAGTAATTTTATGGACATGCGGTCCGAAGACCGCAATCCAAATTTGGCAGGGGCAGTAGGACTTGAACCCACAACCAACGGTTTTGGAGACCGCTACTCTACCAATTGAGCTATACCCCTATGTTCATCAAGCCTTGCTTGATACTTGATTAGTTTAACAAATATTAGGTCTAATGTCAAGAAAGAAAGGGCTTTTAAATGATGAAATAATAGTGAATTTAAAAGGAAAAAGAGCCCTCTTTCAAGGGCTCTTATGTCTACCTAACTTTTACCTTTATATATACGGGAGATGGTATATATAATTAGAGAGTTTTGTATATGTATTGTTTTGTTTATACACAGGGAGAGTATTGTTGTGTATTTAAGTGTTGTTTTATGTGTTGTATTGTTTTGTGTTGTGTTGTTTGTATTATTTGTAAAAGGGACAGGTAAAAGTTATTAGTAGTAGACCTCCATTTCCTTAGTTGATCTCAATCAACTATAGATAGTATAAAGATACTACGTGAAAACATAGTGAAAGTTTTATGAGATATAAGTGAAACGAGTAAATTTTGGTACATAACAAATTATAAGAAATATAATTAAAAAGCCTGTATTTACTAGGTCCTATAAGAATGTATATAAATTAGTGATAGCCTTATGCATGAATAGAATATGTAATAGATATTGGTTATTAAAATTTAAAATTAAAGTAAAATTAATTACATAATAACTATTAATAAGAAGGTTTGATTATAAAAACATGAAGAATAAAATTGCTGCGATGAGCTATTAAATGTAAAAAGATAAGGTTTGCTATGATATATAGGTTATTTTGAGGGGTACAAATGTATTAGGAGTTATATATAACAAATAAATAAAGGCGTAATTTAGATGTATATTACTAATCTATAGAGTAACTCAACTAAATTATAGTGTTTTATAGTAATTATACTTACCAGTCTATGAACTTACTCAACTACTTTGTAGTACGATACCATTGGTGCTTACACACCGCGGTATCGGGTATATAAAGCGAATGTACATAATTTTAGACTTACTCAACTGCTTTACGGTTCGGTAACATTGGCACGTTGTGCCGCGTTACCGTGTAGATTTAGTTTGCCTCCTACCACTAGCCGCGGCTTCCTATCACACTCGCCCATGGCAACATATAATACATTATGCTAATGTACAGACTTAACTATAGGGCTTCGTCGAACCTGATGCAATGGACGTATGCGTCGCTGCGCTCCTTTACGCCCTATTGCCCTAGGTTTCCCACGCCGTCTAACACGGACACTTAGTTAGATAGTACCTTTACAACCTTGGCTAGAGACGGATCTAGTAGAATTAGCTAGTCGAAGACTAGCTAAAAGGCCACCGCTTAGGTAGACCTTTTTCTTTTAGTCAATCAGCGGCTTCCTATCCTCCCAGGCCGTCTCCAGCCAAGTACTTTCGGCGTTTATGAGCTTAACTACTGTGTTCGAGATGGGAACAGGTGGATCCTCATAGCCATCGCCACTGAATCTGTCAGAGTTTGTACTCTGAAAACCACATAGAAGTATATATATTTGTTTGCACTAGAAATTCTAGACTAATTTGTTTCGTCGTCAGCTTTTATGATTTTGTTTCAAAAATCTTACGCTGCGAACATAAGCGATACGCGCAATGTATGCGTCAGAATGCTCCTTTATATTGCTGCTACCTGCTTAAAGTAAAGCCCTCGATCTATTAGTACCAGTCAGCTCCAAACCTCACGGCTCTTCCACACCTGGCCTATCAACCATGTCGTCTACATGGGATCTTACTAGCTTATGCTATGAAACCTCATCTCAAGGCTGGTTTCACGCTTAGATGCTTTCAGCGTTTATCCGTCCCGAACGTAGCTACCCAACTGTACCCTTGGCAGGATAATTGGTACACCAGCGGTTCGTCCACTCCGGTCCTCTCGTACTAGGAGCAGCCCCTTCAAGTTTCTTGCGCCCGCGATGGATAGGGACCGAACTGTCTCACGACGTTCTGAACCCAGCTCACGTACCACTTTAATCGGCGAACAGCCGAACCCTTGGGACCTACTTCAGCCCCAGGATGTGATGAGCCGACATCGAGGTGCCAAACCTCCCCGTCGATATGGACTCTTGGGAGAGATTAGCCTGTTATCCCCAGGGTAGCTTTTATCCGTTGAGCGATGGCCCTTCCACTCGGCACCACCGGATCACTAAGCCCGATTTCGTCCCTGCTCGACCTGTCCGTCTCGCAGTCAAGCTCCCTTCTGCCTTTACACTCTTCGAGCGATTTCCGTCCGCTCTGAGGGAACCTTTGGCGCCTCCGTTACTCTTTAGGAGGCGACCGCCCCAGTCAAACTGCCCGCCTAAGACTGTCCGGCCGGTCGTTACTCGGCCCGTTAGAAATCAATTAATGAAAGGGTGGTATCCAAACAGTGACTCCTAAAACTGGCGTCCTAGGTTCTACGTCTCCCACCTATCCTGTACATTCATTAACTAAGTTCAATCTTAGGTTGCAGTAAAGCTCCATGGGGTCTTTCTGTCCAGTCGCGGGTAACCTGCATCTTCACAGGTACTTCAATTTCACCGGGTCCCTCGTTGAGACAGTGCGCAAGTCGTTACACCTTTCGTGCGGGTCGGAACTTACCCGACAAGGAATTTCGCTACCTTAGGACCGTTATAGTTACGGCCGCCGTTTACTGGGGCTTCAATTCAGAGCTTCGACCAAAGTCTAACCCCTCCTCTTAACCTTCCAGCACCGGGCAGGTGTCAGCACCTATACATCAGCTTTCGCTTTAGCAGGCACCTGTGTTTGTGGTAAACAGTCGCTTGCGCCTCTCTTGTGCCACTCATTCATGCTCCAAGCGTTGCTGCTCTTCACACTACATGAGTCCTCCTTTTCCCGAAGTTACGGAGGCATTTTGCCGAGTTCCTTAACGAGGGTTTTCCCGCGCACCTTAGATTCTCTCCCGCCTACCTGTGTCGGTTTTGGTACGGGCGATGTGTCTCTACCTAGAAGCTTTTCTCGACAGTGTAGGATCAATCACTTCGTTACTATCGCTAGTAACTCGTCATCACATCTCAGCTTTTAGAGCTACGGATTTACCTATAGCTCAACCTACCTTAAACACGCACTTCCAATCGCGTGCTGACCTACCTTACTGTGTCACTCCATCGATCAAACGATTCACACCGGTACAGGAATTTCAACCTGTTGTCCATCGCCTACGCTTTTCCGCCTCGGCTTAGGTCCCGACTTACCCTGAGACGACGATCGTTGCTCAGGAACCCTTAGGCTTTCGGTGGAATGGATTCTCACCATTCTTTTCGCTACTCATACCGACATTCTCACTTCTCATCAGTCCACAACTCCTTACGGTACTGCTTCAACCCGATGAGAACGCTCCCTACCCATATACATTGCTGCATATGACACGACTTCGGTTTCATACTTTAGCCCCGGACATTTTCGGCGCAGAGTCTCTCGACCAGTGAGCTATTACGCACTCTTTAAATGGTGGCTGCTTCTAAGCCAACATCCTGGTTGTTTTGGAAACTCCACATCCTTCGCCACTTAGTGTAACATTTGGGACCTTAGTCGGTGTTCTGGGCTGTTTCCTCTTGACAATGGACCTTATCATTCACTGTCTGACTCCCGAGTATAAGTATAGCCATTCGTAGTTTGAATAGGTTCGGTAACCGGTATGGCCCCTAGCCCGATCAGTGCTCTACCGCCTATACTCTCAACCTCGAGGCTAGCCCTAAAGCTATTTCGGGAGAACCAGCTATCTCCGTGTTCGATTGGCATTTCACCCCTATCCACAACTCATCCCAAAGCTTTTCAACGCTCACGAGTTCGGTCCTCCACACAATTTTACCTGTGCTTCAACCTGGCCATGGATAGATCACTACGGTTTCGGGTCTACTATTACTAACTGAACGCCCTGTTCAGACTCGCTTTCGCTGCGGCTCCATGTTTTCCACTTAACCTCGCTAGCAACAGTAACTCGTCGGTTCATTCTTCAATAGGCACGCCGTCGTCCTGATATATATACAGACTTCGACTGTTTGTAGACATACGGTTTCAGGTTCTCTTTCACTCCCGCCAGGGTTCTTTTCACCTTTCCCTCACGGTACTATGCGCTATCGGTCGATATCAGTATTTTGGCTTGGAGGGTGGTCCCCCCTGCTTCCCACAAGGTTTCACGTGTCTCGTGGTACTCTGGATACAGTCCCATGTATGCAAGGTTTCGATTACAGGGCTTTCACCTTCTTCGGCTGAGCTTTCCAGCTCCATTCTTCTACCTCATTTACACTTGATGACTGTCCTCAACCCCAGTGCGGTTGCCCGCTCCGGTTTGGCCTCTTTCCCGTTCGCTCGCCGCTACTAAGAAAATCTCGTTTGATTACTTTTCCTCTGGGTAATTAGATGTTTCAGTTCCCCAGGTGCCCTCCTCATAGTCTAAGCTATGGGTGACAGTGCATAACCACTGCCGGGTTCCCCCATTCGGAAATCTACGGGTCAAAGGTTGCTTGCACCTCTCCGTAGCTTATCGCAGCTTACCGCGTCCTTCTTCGGCTGATATCGCCAAGGCATCCACCGTACGCCCTTAAAATCTTTACTTAATTTACATCTTCTGATGAAAATCTTTTCGATTTCATTGACATGCATTAGATACATTGTCGTTTATTTTGTAGCCGTACATTTTACATGTACGTCACCATTAAGTCAGAGAATTATTTCCTATGTGCTCGGGTCAACCTACTTAGAAATTCTAAGAGATGACCTTACAAATATATATAATTATCTTCTATGCAGTTTTCAAAGAACAATATTCTGACATAAATCTCGCGATTCATGCATCATATGTTGCTATCTAAGATAGCTTTGTTATTTTAGTATATCACAGACTGGCTGTCATATACTAAATGGTGGAACGAGGAGATTCGAACTCCTGACCCCTGTAGGCAGGTGCTCTCCCAACTGAGCTACGCCCCATGATGGTCACTTAAGTCTCGATAATCCATTCCGGAGAATCCGTATCTTTTATAAGCTTTTCAAAATATTTGCTCTTAGTGTCTGTACTCTCACAAACGTGTATTTCGAGTTATATGAGCCAACTGGTGGGCCTAGGTGGACTCGAACCACCGACCTCACGCTTATCAGGCGTGCGCTCTAACCAGCTGAGCTATAGGCCCATATCTGTAGATTGAGAGTCTTTACAGATCTCTCAAAACCGAACAATGTTAGGTGCCAAAGTGTCGACCTAAGTGACATCCAAGCTCTCGGCCTAGTGTATGTCTCCCTAGAAAGGAGGTGATCCAGCCGCACCTTCCGATACGGCTACCTTGTTACGACTTCACCCCAATCATCGACTTTACCTTAGACGGCTGGCTCCCGAAGGTTACCCCACCGGCTTTGGGCACTTCCGACTTTCGTGGTGTGACGGGCGGTGTGTACAAGGCCCGGGAACGTATTCACCGCAGTATGCTGACCTGCGATTACTAGCGATTCCGACTTCACGTAGGCGAGTTGCAGCCTACGATCCGAACTGAGAGAGTGTTTCTCGGGTTTGCTCCATCTCGCGATCTCGCTTCCGTCTATTAACTCCCATTGTAGTACGTGTGTAGCCCAGGTCATAAGGGGCATGATGATTTGACGTCATCCCCGCCTTCCTCCGCATTGTCTGCGGCAGTCTCTCATGAGTTCCCACCATTAGTGCTGGCAACATAAGATAGGGTTGCGCTCGTTGCGGGACTTAACCCAACATCTCACGACACGAGCTGACGACAACCGTGCACCACCTGTTTTCTGGCTTCCGAAGAAGAGGAACTATCTCTAGTTCTGTCCATCAATGTCAAGACCTGGTAAGGTTCTTCGCGTTGCGTCGAATTAAACCACATACTCCACCGCTTGTGCGGGCCCCCGTCAATTCCTTTGAGTTTCAACCTTGCGGTCGTACTCCCCAGGCGGGGTACTTATTGCGTTAACTCCGGCACAGAAGGGGTCGATACCTCCTACACCTAGTACCCATCGTTTACGGCCAGGACTACCGGGGTATCTAATCCCGTTCGCTCCCTGGCTTTCGCGCCTCAGCGTCAGTTTTCGTCCAGAAAGTCGCCTTCGCCACTGGTGTTCTTCCTAATATCTACGCATTTCACCGCTACACTAGGAATTCCACTTTCCTCTCCGATACTCTAGATCAGCAGTTTCCATCCCATCACGGGGTTAAGCCCCGAACTTTTAAGACAGACTGACTGATCCGCCTGCGCGCGCTTTACGCCCAATAATTCCGGACAACGCTTGCCACCTACGTATTACCGCGGCTGCTGGCACGTAGTTAGCCGTTGCTTTCTATTCCGGTACCGTCAAATCTTCGCACTATTTGCAACAAGAACCATTCGTCCCGATTAACAGAGCTTTACAACCCGAAGGCCGTCATCACTCACGCGGCGTTGCTCCGTCAGACTTTCGTCCATTGCGGAAGATTCCCCACTGCTGCCTCCCGTAGGAGTCTGGGCCGTGTCTCAGTCCCAATGTGGCCGTTCATCCTCTCAGACCGGCTACTGATCATTGCCTTGGTGGGCCGTTACCCCTCCAACTAGCTAATCAGACGCAATCCCCTCCTTCAGTGATAGCTTATAAATAGAGGCCACCTTTCATCCATCCTCGATGCCGAGGTTGATCGTATGCGGTATTAGCAGTCGTTTCCAACTGTTGTCCCTCTGAAGGGCAGGTTGATTACGCGTTACTCACCCGTTCGCCACTAAGATTGATAGAAGCAAGCTTCCATCGCTCTTCGTTCGACTTGCATGTGTTAAGCACGCCGCCAGCGTTCGTCCTGAGCCAGGATCAAACTCTCCAAGATATCTTGAAGCTATTTGAATAGCTCATTCATTTTTGTTGTCGTTACATTGAAGTAACTTTGAATTATGATTGGTTTTGACATTGTCAAAACCCGCACTCTGGCATATGTTCAATCGTATTGATTGATTACCTATCATTGTTCAGTTTTCAAAGATCTGTTATCAATTAGCACCACTTCACTCGAAGTGTTGTCTCAACTGACGACTTGATTATAATAACATGTGACATCGTTCGTGTCAACACATTTTATAATCTTTTTTGAAGTTCTTTTGAACTTCTAAGTGTATACTACACTCATTAAGAAACAGTCGCCTCAACGACTGTATGGTTATTATAGTACAACGAAATTATAAGTGCAACCCCAATTCTCAATTTCACACAACTTTCACTATACTTTCATAAACATCCCCAACAACCAACAATTGATTTTATACAACCAATCATGTACAATATAGCTGTAATATAGAACTTGTAACATAAATAGTTCTATTTTATTAGTATTAATTAATATGAATATTACATTCGTGTAAGGAGATTAAGTATGAAATTATCTAAACGTTTATTATCAAAAACTGTAGCTATAGCTGCTATATGTGCTACTATGGCTACAGCAGCCTTTGCTGCACCCAAGGTACTTTCGATACCTCTGAAATTCAAATTACGGGCCAAGCATCTCGTTCTGTAGCACCAAGCTATGCAATTTTAACCTTAGGCATTACAAGTCAAAACACAAATATTAACGCTGCTAAATCTAATAACGATCGTATCATGAGTGACTTAATCAGTAGACTAGCAAATCTAGGTGTTGATAAAAGATATTTTCACATCGAATATTTCTATTAATCCAACAAGCGATTATCAAGAAGGCAAACGTATTAACACAGGTTACAATGTGTCCAATCACGTAACAGTTAAGATCAATAACCTTGATAACGTAGGAAAGGTTGTCGATGCTGCTGTTAGCGCTGGTGCTAACGACATCAACAACCTTTCATTCCAAAATGATGTGTCTCAACAATTATCTGATTCTTTAACTACAGAAGCGATTCAAAACGGTCGCCATAAAGCGGAAGTTATCGCTGCAGCTCTCGGTCGCACCTTAGGCCCAGTAAAAAGGGTTTCTATTAGTACAACAGAAACAAGTTCTATGGACTCCGGTTACTATCGTAACGCAGTAATGCTAAAAGCAGCACTCGAAACTGCTACGCCTGTAGAAAAGGTTCTTTAGTAGTTTCTCAAGACGCTAACATCACTTATTATCTACAATAGAATTTTCCGGTACCACACCTTCGTGTACAGCTACAATGCCGCCTGTCAATTCATGATAGGTGGCATTTTCATATCCAAGAGATTTCCAGATTTCTAAAATTTCACTTTGGTGAGGATAACGACGCAAGGATTCTGGAAGCCATGCATAGGATGAGTTATCCTTACTTAGTTTACCTATAATAGGTAGTATATAAGAGAAGTAGAAGTTATATAGCTGTTTAAAACCAAACATACTTGGCTTCGCAAGTTCCAATACAACTACTTTCCCACCTGGTTTTACAACACGTTGCATTTCAGATAATACTTGTTTAATATCTGGCACATTGCGCATTGCAAAGCCACTCATAGCCGCATCAAAAGTATTATCAGCATAAGGTAAAGCCATCGCATCACCTTGCACTAGATTAACTTGATCTATTAGCCCCGCAGCTTCAATGCGAGCACGACCTTGATCAAGCATTTCACAGTTAAAATCTAATGCCTCTACTCTTAGTGTTGGTTCTTGACGTAACGCTTCCTTTGTAAACACACAGGTACCACATGCCACATCAAGCACACGTTGGTGAGGACCAATATTCATTGCTTTTACAGAGAATTTGCGCCAAAAATAATCTTGTCCAAAGCTTAAGACTGTATTCATTAAATCATAGTTTTTTTTTTGAAAAAACACCTTGTACAAATTGCTCTTTATCGGCATACGTTTTAAATTCTTTAGTATTCATTATGGTCCTTTCACTAATCAAGAACTATATTCAAGAACTGTATATGGCATAGTATACCATATTATAGGAACTCTAAAAAAGAATCCTATTATATATACTATAAATAGCAAGTATGTGCTATTTACATATATGATACAAGCACTGATAAATTCTATAAAAAACAACACGTCCTATATGGTAAATAAACATGTTTATCACTTACTATATATTTAACATAAATACGTATGAACATCTATGACATTATCTATTGCTACTATTACATGTTCGTTGTATAATGACATATGTCCATGATGAAAGGATATATTCATGGAGTTTTTTTTGTTTTTATTAAGTATTGGAGTGTACTATGAATCGATTTGTTAAATCAATCAACAAAGTCAGTCTAATCCAACAGATTATCATAGGTTTGATCATTGGTATTTTGACTGCACTTTACGTGCCAGATGTGGCAAATGAACTTGCTTTATTAGGTGTTCTTCTTTGTTGGTGCTCTTAAAGGCATTGCACCTATCCTTGTATTTTTTCTTGGTAATCGCTGCGATCAGTAAACATCGCTCTGGCCAAAAAACAGGTATGGGGTCTGTAATTACCTTATATCTATTAGGTACATTCCTATCCGCAGTATTAGCTGTAATCGTGAGTTTCTTCTTCCCTACTACATTACATCTAGTAGCAGGTGCAGCTGATGCAGCGCCTCCTCAAGGTATTGCTGAGGTTATGACCACATTACTTAAAAATGTAGTTGATAACCCTGTAAAAGCGTTGATGTCCGCTAACTATATCGGTATTCTAGCTTGGGCACTTATCCTAGGTGGTGCTTTACGTCATGCACCAATGAATGCAAAGAGGTTATGGAATCTTTGCTCAAGCTATTACTACTGTAGTAGGCTGGATCATCCGCTTTGCTCCTCTTGGTATTATGGGCCTTGTAGCGGAATCCATTGCTACTAACGGTATCGAAGCTTTGATTGGTTACTTCCAACTACTCGTTTTATTGCTTGGCTCTATGATTTTCGTAGCACTAGTAATCAATCCAATTCTGTCCTTCGTTTATCTTCGTCGCAATCCATACCCATTGGTATTTAAATGTTTACGCGAATCTGCAATCTACGCATTCTTCACACGTAGCTCTGCTGCTAACATTCCTGTAAACCTTGACTTAGCTAAACGTTTAAACTGAACCCTGATATGTATTCCGTATCCATTCCATAGGTGCAACAATCAATATGGGCGGTGCTGCGATTACAATCACAATCATGACATTAGCAGCAGCTCATACATTAGGTATCGTTGTAGATATTCCTACAGCAATCCTATTATCCATCATTGCCACTATTGGTGCCTGTGGTGCATCTGGTGTAGCAGGCGGTTCTTTGCTACTCATTCCGTTGGCATGTTCCCTATTCGGTATCTCTAACGATGTAGCAATGCAAGTTGTAGGCGTTGGCTTTATCATCGGTGTATTGCAAGACTCTACGGAAACTGCGCTTAACTCTAGCACAGACATTCTCTTCACAGCTACTGCAGACTATGCAAAACGTGGCTACCACGAAGATTGGAACTAAAACGTTCTAAGGCGGTCCTTCGGGACCGTCTTTTTACTAACCATATTGATTTTCTTCAATGTAGTGTTATAATAGAGTTAACGATAATAACTATTAGTAGATATATATAGAAAGGAATCAACATGAAACAATACGATATTATTGTAGTTGGTACAGGTGGTGCAACCATTGTAGCTGACGCTGCGCTAAAAAAAGGCCTTAAAGTGGCCATCATAGAAAAAGGTAAATTTGGTGGCACATGCTTAAATCGCGGTTGTATTCCTACGAAAGTAATGGTTACAGCAGCTAATGCCATTCAAGAGGTAGAAGAGTTCAAAAAAATAGGCGTCAATGTTGGCGATGCAACTATGGATTGGGACACTGTAGCTAAACGTACATGGCATATGATTGACAAGTCTGCAGGCATCTATGATTATTACAATGCCTATGACAACGTAGATGTGTATCGCGGTGCTGCAAGTTTTGTGTCCGATAAGGTTATGAACATCCACCTTAACGATGGTTCTGGCATTGTAGAAATCACAGCACCAACAATTATCCTAGGTACTGGCGGTTATAGTAATGTACCGAATGTACCAGGCCTTCAAGAGGCAGGTTTCCTTTCTAGTGAAAGTTTATTTGGCGATAAATTCCCTAAACAACCATATAAATCCCTTGCTGTACTTGGTGCGGGCCCTATCGGCGTAGAATTTGGTCACGTATTTGCATCCGCGGTACAGAGGTAACAATTCTTCAACATAATGTACGTTTAGTTCCTAAAGAAGATGCAGATATATCGGAACACTTGCTTAACAACTACAGAGAACGTGGCATCAACGTAGTGCTAAATCAAGACACTGTTGAAATCCGCCAAGAAGATGGTCTTAAAGTAGTCGTTACTAAAGATCGTAGTACTGGCGAAATTTTAGAAACTAAAGTTGAAGAAATTCTTGTAGCAGCTGGCATCCGTCCTGCTGTAGAAGAGCTTCATCTTGAAAATACTGGTATTGAAACACGGCCTAAAGGCTGGATCAAAACTAACGAATTTTTAGAAACATCCGTTGATGGTATCTATGCCTTAGGCGACGTAAACGGCGAACCCGCATTCCGTCATCGTGCGAACTATGAAGCTGATATTATCGCCCACAACCTATACTTTGCTAAAAACGAAGAAGATTTCCGTTGGGCACGTTATGATACATTGCCTAAGGTTACCTTCTCCTACCCTGAAATTGGTAGCGTAGGTTTACTGAAGCAGAAGCTATTAAAGCTGGTTATAATGTAGGTGTAGGCAAAAACTACTACTCCTCCACAGCTAAGGGCTATGCAATGGGTATTAACCCTGGTGATGTAAATGACGGCTTTGTTAAAATCGTAGTAGACAAAGATACTAACCATATTCTTGGTATGCATGTAACAGGTCCTCAAGCGTCTATCCTCTTCCAACCATATGTAAACCTTACGAACAGTGGTGTAACTCCGTTGACAGCAATTAATGAAGAAATCGCTTCTGAACATACTAAACGCTTACGTGAAAAAGGTATTACACGCGAAATGGATCCTAAATCCGTTATCACTGTAGGCGAAACTATGAGCCCACATCCTTCTCTTGTAGAGGTTATCATGTGGACACAAGCATACTACGAACACCGTTGGCAATAACTATTAAACAAAAAAGAGCCAAAGGCATATGCCTTTGGCTCTTTATTGATTATCAATCAATAGATTAACGACCCATGTCGATGCCACTACCAAAGATAAGATTTGTTTTGCGGCCATCGAAACCTTGATCTGGTTCAGGTGGTAATTTATAAGATTTAGATTGCTCTACGTAAGCACCTGTTTCAGCATCTACTGTAACAACTACTTTTTTACCATCTTGATGCATTGTTACATAGTACAAGATTTTGCCCTCATGAGCTTCAATTTTCCAGGCCTTCATAACAGCATCAGCACCGAGTTGTTGTTTAGCAACACGTTCTGCTTGAGCAGACTCAATTACTCGATCTTTGTTGAAGATTTCCCCGATAATTTTTTTAGGTTTACCACCTTCTTCCATATTGGAAGTATTACCAGTAATTACGTCAATTTTCATCTTGTATTGATGATATTTACTATAGCCAACAACTTTGTAACCATAGTTTAAATCGTTAGAGTTAAGCTCTACGGAGTGAAGCGCAGCATTCGGGAAGCGATTTTGGAAAATAGTACCAATTTTGCTCATAGTCATAACCATGGACTCGCCTGGTGCACGTTGTACAGAAATATCAGTACTTGTTTCTGGCTTTGTTTTACGTGCATCTGCCACACTTGGTGTAGCAACAGACAATACACCTACTGCCAATACACCAGTTAATGCCATAGAAATTAACTTTTTATTCATTACAAATCCTCCTACTATATGCGATACTTTTAACAATAGTAAAAGTAATTCACATACTAGAATTACTATAAGTCCGTGCCATATTCAACAGCACACAAAACATACATAAACTATCATATTATTTAGACAATATACTATAAACCTTCATTTGATGCAAGTCGATCCTCTACATCTCTCATAAGCAGTTTATAGCATGTAGCTACTAAAGGAACACCGATCAACATGCCAGTAACCCCATCAAACTACCACCTACGATAACCGCAGCAAATACCCATAAGCCCGGCAAACCAACAGAGTTACCGACGATTTTAGGGTAAATGAAGTTGCTTTCAATTTGATGAAGCACTTCTAAAATAATCACATAAATTAATGCGTCCATAGGGCTAACAGTGAGTAACATAACAGCACCGATAATACCACCTACATAGATACCAAGTAGTGGAATCAAACCAGTAAGGCCAATTACACAGGCAATGGTTGTAGCGTATTCTATATTGAATAGTCATAAAGTAATACCTACCATAACGCCTAAAATCAAGGCATCAATAAACTGTCCTACAAAGAAATTACTAAATGTTTGAACTGCCACACGGGTTACATAACTAACACGATTCACCCATTCATCAGATGCATAGGCTTTTACAATGCGTTTGCCTTGCATCATAAGGCGTTCTTTATCAAGAAGCATATAAATAGCAAATATCAATCCAAGACCGATATTTAACGTCCAAGATAAAACTGTGCCCATTGCATTGACGATGTATGTACCGCCTTTAGTACCCCATTCACGAGTATATTTAACGATACTTTCACCACTCAACGTGTCCATAAGTGTCTGATTAGATGCCATTGGAATCGTCTCTGTAATATGCTGCATCCAAGTTTGGAAATCTGTATACAGTTGAGGCGAAGACGCCACAATAATCGACATAGAATGAACCAATTGAGGAAGCGCCATACGGGCAATAAAATACACGATTACGCTAATTGTCACAAAGATAATACAAGACTGAGAGGTCGTCGTATCTTATACCTCCATCCAGATTCACTCTTAGGCCATAGCCATCGCTCATAACGCACTACTAAAATATCTAGCACAAACGCAATACAGGCACCTACGATAAGTGGAACAAATGCTGTAATAATAGCATCAATAGCACTAGCAATATCACTTATTCTGAGGGCCATCATGATCATAATACCAGCTAGTATGATAGCACCTATGAGCGGTTTGTAATATTTAAATTTTTTCATATATAACCTACTTTACTATACTCACACCGCATACATTATCAAATCTTAATGAACATTGTATGACCTACGATTGTATGCAAGTTTAGTATAACATAAAAGTCCACCTTATCACATGCTCGGTCCCCCGATGAACACGAGAGCATGATAGAAGGTGGACTTTATTGTATGTCTAATCTAAATTAGCTTAGAGATTAGCGGTGAATGTAAACGTCTACGACGGTTTTCAGCTTTACCTGCTGCAGTGGAGTTAGTTGCCACTGGTTTAGTGTCGCCATTAGCGATACCGATGAAGCGATCAGCAGATACGCCATTATTTACTAAGTATTGAGCTACGTATTGTACGCGGCGTTCGGATAAACCAATGTTGTATTGAGGATTTGCATCAGTATCAGCATTACCTAACAATTTAACTTGGTCTTGAGGGATATTGGTGAGCAGCGTTTACAGCAGCTGTTAAGTTTGGATATTGGTCTGCACGAGCAACATCTTGGTCGGAATCGAAGTAGATAGATTGTACATAGTAGTCCAATTTAGGAGTTTATATACAGGAGCTTCTACTACTGGAGCTGGAGCTGGAGTGTATACAGGAGCTGGAGCTGGAGTGTATACAGGAGCTACGGATTTTTGACCACCGAAACGGTAGGACAAGCCAACTACTGGACCTTGGAAGGATACATTATGATCTTCATTTGCTTTAGTATTGATGTAGCGGTAACCAGCATTGATATCCCAGTCTTCGTTAACTTTATAGCCTAAACCAGCTTCTAAAACTGTAGTATTCTTAGTACCTACACCAGCTTTACCGTAAACTTCTACTTTAGAGCCAAGGTTAGTTTTACCAATTACACCTGCTTGCGCAATGTTGTTAGTGCCACCAGCATCATGATTGTGGATCCGAGCATAGCCACCATATACTGCTACATTTTTGTTCAAAGAACGAACCAAGTTCAATTCATGCATATCAGTATCAAGATGTTTAGTATTCAAACCATGGTAACCATATTGAATACCAGTTTTGTCAGACCAGCCATAAGTCAAACCACCATCGAAGTTCCATTTGTGAGCATCTTTGCCACCATCCATTTTTGCTTCAACACTTGCAGCACCAAGATCAGCTTGGAATTCACCTTTGTTGAATTGAGTTTGTGGAGTTGCACCTGCTACAGATACGCCAACAGCAGCAACTGCCAATAAAGCTAATAATTTTTTGTTCATTATAATTCCCTCCAATAATGGCCCTTCACAATACACAGGCCTTTGGTAATAATATACTTTTATTTTACACAACTTTTCGATAAATTTCAATATCTTTTATGAATTTATCATGAATCTTCCTAAATTTGTCTATATGCAAATGTTATAATTATAAATTTTTAAATTCCTCTTACTTCCTATTTTTCTTAGCCTCATATGCTTTTATAGATATACAATAGTTAGAATATTATTAATTTAATTTATTAATTTCTTATATATTGACAATATATTACTGATAATCTATATAAGATACTTATAACTATGATGTCTGTGAAAGAAGATAATTTCTGACACAGCAGGTGTTTCATATTAATCTTATTATTATAAACACTTTTTCAATTTTTCCAACGGCTTTCTCCGATATAATTTTATAAAATCTATTATTAAATTAGCTACTAACTCCGTCTAACATAAAACGAATAAAAGCCTCCTTAGTATCCACTAAGGAGGCTTTTATCGTTTCTTATATATATCCCTTACATATATACGTGAAATCAGAAGTTTCTGGTCAGATGACACATTCCCCAATGTGTCATTTTTTCCACATTTCGTATTGTACATCAAATAAATTGAATAGGCAAGAGAATTTTCATAAACCTTTCATAAACTATTTTAATATTTTCAATATATAAAGTAATAACCAATATAATAATATAGATTTTATCTATATCCTCTCCCTATATATCGAACATTTTAATTTTAGATTTTATATGAAAATTTATATGCTAAATGATAGTCAAGATTGATTACTAACTATATTTACAGAGTATTAGACAATCTTATGCTGCCATGCACCTTTAATAAATCGCAAATAGGAACAGCATAAGCGTAAGGACTGATCAAAGCATAAGGATAACCAGGCACCTAGTAAGCCTAAACCTAACGTAATACACAATAGATAGGTAATAATAGGTCGAATGATGGCTACGCTTACAAGAGAATATTTCATAATGTAATACGTATCTCCTGCCCCTTTTAATACACCAGAATATACTTGCTGTAAAGCTTGTGGAAAAGCCGCTACTGCCATAATTCCCATCAAAGAACCAGAAAGAAGTACTACTTCACTTTCACGAGTATAAAGCTGTACCAAATAGTTTCCAGGACCAATAAAGATTAACGCGCTTACAAGACCTACCACAAAACCGATACGTGCACCAATTTTTCCATACGTCTTTGCAATATCTGGACGTTTATGCCCAAGATTTTGCCCCGTATGAGAGGCCCCTGCAAAACCAAGACCCATGGCAAAGTAATAAAATATATCCATCAAGTTCATACATACATAGTGTGCTGCCAATGGTACTGCACCTAAGGAAGCAACAATCATGGTGTATGTATACATACCAAAACGTTCAAAGAACTGCTCCCCTAGAGAGCTGCCCCCAACGTGAAACATCGTATGAAGTACAGGTCTTTCAAAGGTCCATTTGGACGGATGTCGCAATGTTAATCCTGTAGCCGTATGCTGTGAGATAGTACGCAATAGCAATAATGCAATAAGAGCACTACTGATCATAGTGGACACCCCTGCCCCCATAACGCCGAGCTCAGGGAAGAAACCAATACCATAAATCAAGAAAAAGTTCATGATCGTATTTAAAATGTTTCCGACTACATTCGATTTAAAAATGACTTTTGTATTACCATATCCAATTAGTGCAGCCCCTACAATTTGACTAAAGGACTGAAAGATAAGGCTAATAACTACAAAACGACCATACCAGACCGCTGTTTCTATATAACCATCTTCTGCGCCAGTAAAGCGTAAAATATGTTCTAAATTAAAGAAACATATCACTAATAAAGGCACATAGATTAAGAAATTCAATAATATAGACTGCTTAAGAACTGCATTCATACCATCTACATCACCTTCACCGTGACGGCGAGCTATGATAGCGGTAATAGCAATAGATAAAGCGCGACAGAAAATGAGCATCACCATTTCAGGCTGTCCCATAATACCTACCGATGCAAGCGCAGACGCACCGAGGGCCCCAACCATTGCTAAATCAATGGCCGTCATAAATTGTAACATCAAGCCTTGTAATGTAGCTGGCCAAGCAATTTTCAAATACTTACCATACAGTTGCTTTGTCGTCCCTACCGGACCTAACCGCTCTGCAGCGGGCAACATGGTATCAACTGAAAGCCATCGTTGTATGCGGTCTAACATAGTAACTCCTATTCATGTAAGATCGTATAAGATTGAGCTATCTTTTAGCCCCAATATCTTCTGTATTATATCACATTATATATGAAAAGTCATTCATATATAATGATTTTATTTAATAATCTATATCAAAAATGCAAAAGAACCCCTTATAGTACTTGATTATACCCCACCAGGTATATCAGTGTATAAGAGGTTCTTTCCTATTACAAAAATGTAATTATACTAGCCTATTTATGAAAGTGAATCTCAATTATTATCCTTTAGATGCTAACAATTGGTTTACTGCTGCACGCAAGTCTTCTAAACCTTGTTTAGTTTCAGCTAATTCTTGACGTTGACGCTCATTTTCAGCCTCTAACGTATTTAAACGAGCCGCTTGATCTGCGATTACAGTTTTTTGTTCACTATTTTCTTTTTTGAGACTAGATACTTCATCTTGCATTACATACACAGAGCTAATAGGGCCTGCTTTGTAACGATCTGGAATATTTTTCTTTTCTGGGCTAGAGCCAAATTTGTGCGTTACACCAGCATTCACCATGTTGCGGTTTGCACCAAGAGATACACCAACATTGAACATTGTATCTTCGTTCGTATAATGTGCAAGACCTAAGGCCGCTGCTGTTTCACCGCGATAGTTACCAACACCAGCCATCACTTGAGTTGGTTCCAATGGGTCATATTGGATTGGTTTCAACGCTGCCATTGCTGCTGCGTGCGCACCTACGCGTTGTACCTCACCGGCTACTTGACCAATAGCATCGCCGATTCTAGAATTAGATGCTTTCAACTGACTAACATTAACTGCATCAGTATCATCTGTACCAGGTGCAATACCTTTAAGTTGGTTATTACCATTATTAAGGCCATCCTTAGTCAAGGAAATAGTACCTGCATTAGGATTATTAGGATTTGCACTGCCTGGTGTAATTGTCATACCATTACCATTTGTTACAGTCGTATTACCATCTGCATCCTTAAATGTAGCAGATTTCATATCTGTAAGCTCAGGATTTACAGCATAACTAATGGATTTACCATTTTGGCTAACCATCATATTATTACCTGCTTTGAAAGTAAGTGTTTCGTTAGGTTTTACTTTTTCAGCTGTTACACTTGGTGTGCTATTAACGCCAGAACCTTCGGTGCCTACGGCAGCGTCCCAACCTGCATCTGCTACGGCAGATTTAACTTGATCTTCAGTGGCTGCACGACCAGGAGTAATATTATTTGGATCCCAAGTTTTATTAGCTAAACCACTAATAACACCATCCTTACCATCGATACCTACAGTACCAATCGTAGCTTTTCCATCTTTACCGTCGAGAGCAATCTTATCGCCAGCTTTTACAGAACCATTTTTGCCATCGATGGCTACAGCATTTGTACCATCGCCAGCTTTAATAGTACCATTTGTACCATCTACAGTTACAGCCTTAGTAGGGTCTGTGCCTAATGTAACCTTATCATTTAACTTGTTATCGTAAATGATATGACCATCAGCAGCAGTTTTCTTAGTCAATACAATATTGCCTGTAGTACTGCCCGCACTTTCACCACCATTAGCAGTTAATTCAGTAGTAGAAGCCTTAGTTTTAGCCTCTAATTGACGTACATTGACAGCATCAGTATCGTTTGTGCCATCTGCAACATTAACGATTTTGTTATTGCCATTGTCTAGACCATTGCCAGTTAAGGAGACCTTATCTTTACCTGCAGTAGTAATAGTTACACCATCTTTAGTAAGTGCTGTGTTGTTACCATTACCATCGTCAATTACAGTGCTATCGGCAGTAGCTGTATTTGTTTTCGTACCATCAGTAATTGTAGTGCCTGCTGCAGTTGTAGCAGTAGATTTAGCACCATCAACTACTGTGTTGCCAGCTGCTGTAGATGTATTTGTTTGAGTACCAGCAGTTTGTGTAATGGAATCACCATTGATAACTGTTGTATTGCCACCTGTACCGTTAAAGCTTGCAGAGTTCATATTCACAAGATCTTTATTCAAGGAATATGTGAAGTCTAATTCGTTTTGATTAATTGTGATATTTTCACCAGCAATCATCTTAACTTTTGCATCTTTGCCTACTTTTGCATCCTTTTTAGTACCAGTTTGGATACCAGATGTAGCTGTATCTTTATCTGCTGTAATTTGCCATGTTTGGCTAGCGGCAGCATCCGCTACTGCTTTTAATTGATCTTCTGTGGCAGCACGACCAGTTGTAGCAGTACCATTCCAAGTTGTATTACCGAGGCCTGTTACATATTTGTTCGTACCATCTACCGTTACGCCGCCAATATTAGCAGTTTTACCAGTAATCGCACCAGTAGTTCCATCTATTGTTACTGCATTTGCACCAGTACCTAATGTCACTTTATCGTTGAGTTTTACGTCATAAATAGTATGACCATCTGCCGCTTTGCTAGAAGTCAACACAACATTACCTGTTGTACCATCTGCAGCCTCACCACCGTTAGCAGTAATTTCAGTTTTCGTAGCTTTTTTAGCTGCATTAATAGCATCCGCTACGTTCTTAGCAGTGGCTACACCATCTGTAGCAGGACCTGTAATCGTGCCATCTGCACCAGCAGTAATCGTTTCTGTATTAACATCGTATTTAACAACACCAGCATCATCGATACTAGCAGTAGTCATATTACCATTTTTGAAGTTCAATCCATCTGCCAAGGATACTTGTTTTGCAGTACCATCATTTGCTTTGTAAGACAAGTTTGTCTTAGCCGCTACTTTAGTACCATCGATTGTTACTTTGTAGTCCTTAGTTGTGCCATCAGCACTTGTTGTACCAGTTACAGTTAACGGATTATCTGCATCTGTTGTATCTGTGCTCACAGTTACAGCACCTACAGCAGATTTCTTAACTTCTTCTTCAGATACTTTAACAGTTAAGTTTTTACCATCTGCATCTGTAGTTACGTATTTACCATCACCTTTAATGCCAAATGTATCATCTTTAAGATTCACTACGCCAGCAGATGTATTAGTATCGCCAGAGAATTTCAAGTTAACTGCATCTGTACTTGCTTTAGCAGCATCTGCTACCGTTTTCAATTGATCTTCTGTGGCAGCACGACCAGTTGTAGCAGTACCATTCCAAGTTGTATTACCAAGGCCTGTTACATATTTGTTCGTACCATCTACCGTTACACCACCAATAGTAGCAGTTTTACCAGTAATCATACCAGTAGTACCATCCAATGTTACTGCATTTGCACCAGTACCTAATGTCACTTTATCGTTGAGTTTTACATCATAAATAGTGTGCCCATCAGCTGCTTTGCTAGAAGTCAACACAACATTACCTGTTGTACCATCTGCAGCCTCACCATCGTTAGCAGTAATTTCTGTTTTAGAAGATTTTTTAGCTGCATTGATTGCATCCGCTACGTTCTTAGCAGTGGCTACACCATCTTTAGCAGGACCTGTAATCGTGCCATCTGCACCGGCAGTAATTGTTTCTGTATTAACATCGTATTTAACAACGCCTGCATCATCGATACTAGCAGTAGTCATATTACCATTTTTGAAGTTCAATCCATTTGCTAAGGATACTTGTTTTGCAGTACCATCATTTGCTTTGTAAGACAAGTTTGTCTTAGCCGCCACTTTAGTACCATCGATTGTTACTTTGTAATCCTTAGTTGTACCATCTGCACTTGTTGTGCCAGTTACAGTTAACGGATTATTTGCATCTGTTGTATCTGTGCTTACAGTTACAGCACCTACAGCGGATTTCTTAACTTCTTCTTCGGATACTTTAACTGTTAAGTTTTTACCATCTGCATCAGTTGTTACGTATTTACCGTCGCCTTTGATACCAAATGTATCATCTTTAAGGTTCACCACGCCAGCAGATGTATTAGTATCGCCAGAGAATTTCAAGTTAACGGCATCAGAGCTTGCTTTAGCAGCCTTATTAATAGCATCAGCTACATTTTTAGCTGTTGCCAAGCCATCATCACCAGTTACAGATGCGGCACCTGTTGTGGCATTGCTATCGATAGTAGCACGTTTTGTAGACACCTCTACAGTATCGCCATTCATCTTCGTAGAAATGAAATCACCAGTAGCACCTTTTACATTGAATGCTACATCGCCATCTTTTAAGGATTGGCTAGATACAGTACCACTGTCTGCGCCAAGAGAAACCTTACGGTTTACAGCGGCTGCAGAATCGTTGATCTTCGCCTTAGTATCGTCGTTAATATCGAATGTTACTTTACCGTCATTATCTACAGTGGCTTTAGTCATTGTACCATCCACAAAGTCTAGACCTTTGGATAATTTAACTGTTTTAGCATCTGTATCAGCAGCTGTATTAGCACGGTACGTTAAAGTTTGGCTTGCAACAGTATCTTTCAACTGTTTTACATTTACCGCATCAGTATCAGCTGTACCTTCAGCAACCTCTTGAATCTTGTTGCCACCAGCATTGATTTCATCAAGACTAAACTGAACCATTTTACCTGCTGCACTTTGGAATGCCATGCCTTGAGCACTACCTTGAGCAAAATTCCCATCTTCATCATTAAGTATGAGATTTTTAGAATCAAGAGAGCTACTATTAGGTCCGGCTTGTAAAGATAAACTACCAACGTCTAAATAAGTATTTGCTGTATTCGGTTGATTTACATCAATACCATTATTGATTCTAATACCATCACGGTCAATTTGTGTATAATTACCTACAGCTGGATCACCAAACTTACCGCTAGCATTAATTGCATCAAACTTGATTGTCTCACCCACACCATTTTCAAGAGAAATAGAGTTTAATTTCTTAAGATCTTTATTTAATGTGGTAGCGATATTTTTGCCAGTTTGGGTAACTGTAATATTGTTATCACCAGTAAAGTCTACAGTATCTCCACCGGCTACAGTTGTCGGTGTATCACCATTAGCAGATAGTTTCCATGCTGCACCGTCTTTAGCTTGGCTAGCCGCTTTGTTAATAGCATCAGCTACGTTCTTAGCAGTTGCTAAGCCATCATCACCGGTAACAGAAGCAGTACCTGCAGCATCACTGTTGATAGTGGAACGTTTTGTAGATACTTCTACAGTATCGCCATTCATTTTAGTAGATATAAAGTCACCAGTAGCACCTTTCACATTAAATGCTACATCGCCGTCTTTTAAGGATTGGCTAGATACAGTACCACTATCTGCGCCAAGGGAAACCTTACGGTTTACAGCGGCTACAGAATCGTTGATCTTCGCCTTAGTGTCGTCGTTAATATCGAATGTTACTTTACCGTCATTATCTACAGTGGCTTTAGTCATTGTACCATCGACAAAGTCTAGACCTTTGGACAATTTAACTGTTTTAGCGTCTGTATCAGCAGCTGTATTAGCACGGTATGTTAAAGTTTGGCTTGCAACAGTATCTTTCAACTGTTTTACGTTTACCGCATCAGTATCAGCTGTACCTTCAGCAACCTCTTGAATCTTATTGCCACCAGCCTTGATTTCATCAAGACTAAACTGAACCATTTTACCCGCTGCATCCTGGAATGCCATACCTTTAGCACTGCCTTCAGCATTATTGCCATATTCATCACTAAACATAAGGTATTTAGAATCAAGAGCAGTACTATTAGGACCCGCTTGAATTGATAAGGCCCCTAAAGCAAGAGTCGTTGTGGCCTCATTAGCACCAGTTGCACCATTAGTAATTCTTAACTGATCGCTAGTAATAGTTGAACCAGCACCAACATTATCTTTAAACTCTGCTTTATTAGCTTTGATACTACCATCTCTACCATTTAGGAAAATTGTTTCCCCTCTTGGATTAACAAGAGATATAGAGTTCATATCTGTAAGATTCTTATTTAGGCTAGCAGAAATATTTTTGTTATTACGATCAACTGTAATATTATTATCACCAGTGAAATCTACAGTGTCTCCACCAGATACCTTTGTACCAGTATCACCATTAGCAGACAAGTTCCATGCCGCACTGGCTTTAGCCGCATCAGAGGCTTTATTAATAGCATCTGCTACGTTTTTAGCAGTTGCAATACCGTCATCACCTGTTACAGATGCTGCACCTGTTGTGGCATTGCTATCGATAGCAGCACGTTTTGTAGATACTTCTACAGTATCGCCATTCATCTTCGTAGATACAAAGTCGCCAGTAGCCCCTTTTACATTAAATGCTACATCGCCGTCTTTTAAGGATTGACTAGATGGTGTACCACTATCTGCACCAAGAGAAATATTACGATTTACTGCTGTAGAGGCATTGTCTACTTTAGATTTAGTCGCTGCATCAAGACCTACTGTAACAGTTTGACCATTTACAGTTGCAGTTACACCATTAGTGCCAGAAACAGTGAGTTTTTGATTTTTAAGGTTAACTGTACCATCTGTAGTACCATCGGAAACGGTAAGATTTTGAGATAAACCATCAACAGCTTTATTGATAGACTCAGCTACGTTTTTAGCAGTCGCTAAACCATCTGTAGGACTTGCAACTTTAGCTTTACCATCCGCATCATTCGTAATCGTTTCAGTAGCAGTAGAAATAGTTACATTCCCATTTGCACCTACAGTTGCTGTTGTGAAAGTACCATTTGTAAAGTTTAAACCCTTTGCCAGGGATACTTTATTTTCATTGGCACCATTAGCTTTGTATGTTAATTGTGTTTGATTAGCTAATTTTGTTGTATCAATACCAATTGCATAGTCCTTAGTATTTGTACCTGCTGTTGGTGTAATTGTAATAGGATTATCTGTCGTATTAGCCTTGCTAACAGTTACTGCGCCTACAGCTAAATCTTTTACTTTACCGGAATCAACAGCTACTTGCACACCTGTAGTAGAAGCTTTAGTAGTAACTAGATTGCCATCACCAGCCACTTTAAAGGTTGCATCACCGTCTTTAAGATACTTAAGACCTGTAGATCCTGTATCACCTGTTAAACCAATACCTTTAGTCGTAGCATTTACCGTATTGTTATCTAGACCAACAACAAGACTCCCATTATTTGTACCCACTAAATCAGTTCTAATACCATTAGCACCAATTACTTTTAGTGGACTTTCACTAAGCTTAACAGTGCCAGTTTTAGAATTTGTATCTAATTTTAATGTCACGTCAGATACAGCATTCTTAACATCTGTAATGTTAGCTGCATTAGTACCTACGTTACCACCGCTAGAAACATTGGTAATTTGTTGACCACCTGCACTAATGCCATTAGTGCCAAACTTAACCGTATTAGAACCAGCCTTACCAGATAAACCATCTTTCGTGATAGTCACATTATTTCCAGTAGTTGGACCAATTTGAAGCGTTGTATTGCTCAACACATTATTGCCGGCTGTGAAAGATTGACCTGTGAAAGTTTTACCTGTAACAGCACCGTTTGAACCATCTAATGTAATTTGGTTACCACCAGAAGAAACAGTAACGGATTTATTAGCTTTCACAGTATCTACAGTAATTGCCTTATTCAAAGAAGTCGTAATTTTCTTGCCATTACGAGCTACTGTAATATTGTTATCACCTCTGAAGGATACAGTATCCTCTTTGTTGATCACCTCGCTACGGCCATTGTCATTATCTGCAGCTAATTTCCAATTATATGCATTGGCAGAAACTGCTTTATTAATAGCATCTGCTACATTTTTAGCATCAGCCATACCTGCAGCATTTGCAGAAGCCTGACCATTTGTGACATTAATATTTTGAGTTTTGCCAGAAATTGTAAGGTTTTGACCATTAGCAGCTGTTGTAATGTATGTACCATCACCTTTGAGGCCTAATGTGCTATTTGCAAGATTTACATCGCCACTACCAACATTGCCAGCAAAAGCTAAGTTAACGCTTTTTAATTGCGCCACGTTAACAGCATCTGTATCCTCTTTACCTGCTGCAAGGCCTGTAATTTGACGAGTTGCAGCAGTACCATTACCTACAGCAACAGCTCCCGTTGTAGGAGATAATACCCATGTATTTAATCCTGCATATTTATTGGTACGATTGTCGTTTGGATTATAGCCCTTATTCGCAATGCCACCAGCACGATTCGCTACAGATCCAACGCCTAAGGCAACGCCCCCTTCTACACTAGCCGTAGAGTTAGCACCAAAGGCAGCCGCTCTAATAGCAGTTGCCGTCGCACCATTACCTACAGCAGTTGAGTACTGAGAGGATGTACTAGCACTACTACCAATAGCAATATTATCCAAGCCATTAGCCGTAGCGGCAGTACCGATAGCAAGAGCTCTATTACCTGTAGCAGTTGTTTGTCTAGACCCATGAGAACCAATAGCTATAGCACCATCACTATTTGCTGTGGCACTACCACCTAAAGCTACAGAATTTGCAGCATTAGCACTAACATCTATACCAACTGCAGTAGCATTTATTTCTTTAGATTTTGCAGCATTACCTACTGCTACGCCACCTTGTTCAGAAGTTGTGAAGTTCGTACCAACAGCTACACCATTTTTGCCAGATGCGGAAGACTTATGACCTACTGCAAGGGAATTTTCCCCCTTAGCAGTAGTCTCCATACCTACTGCTGTAGCAGATGTAGCATTAGCAGTAGATAAAATCCCCAAAACTGTTGAAGATGCACCAGTAGATGTATTCTTTCTACCTACTGCTACCGCACCTTCACCAGTAGCTTGAGATTCAGAACCAACAGCTAGAGAATTAGATGTTTTAGCATTTGTCTTATAACCAATACTTACACCTGCACTCCCATCTGCCTTAGCAGCAGTACCAATAGCTACGCTATATCCACCAGAAGCAACAGCATAATCATCAAATCGATCAGATGTAGCCCCACCAATAGCAACGTCGCCACCATTAGTCGCTTGTGCATAAGTACCACCCGCGAAAGCACCAAAACCAGTCGCCTGAGTAGCACTACCAATAGCAGTACCACGAACACTAGAATTCGCGATTAGGCCTAAGGATACACCACCTCTGCCAGTTGCATGAGCACCAGCACCAATAGCTACAGCTGGTTGAGCTGGATCAGCATATTGTGAGCTAGCTAGGGCTCTATACCCGATAGCAATAGATTGATGACTGCCAGATACTGCATCATTACCGATAGCAAGACCATTAGTTAAGCCTCCTTGACCTAGTCTACCACCTTCAATCGTACCAGTAGGTCTGTCTCCAGCCGCGTCAACAGTTACTACGCCAGCTTGCATTACTAAAGCCGCTAAAATGCTAGCTACTACGATTTTCTTTTTCCCTGTTTTGTTCTTTGCCATTTCAGATACTACAACGTAGCATTGTTTTGACTTAGACCAAATGACTTTAAATATCTTATTCATACATTTTCCTTCTTTAAATGACTAACCCTCAACTATATGAATTCTGTTACCCAAACATATGGATAATTCGAAAGGTAATGAAAATAATCAGACTCTCATTACTTAAAACCTATCTTTAATTTTAACATAATTTGCTTTATTTTCTCAATTAAAAAACGCATTTGTTGGATATTTAATTCACTATCCTCATTTCATAGATTTTATATAAAGGTGCATTATTATTGACTTTCATTTATAATTCATTTTAATTAATTGCAAGTTTTATGCATTTTTATAATTCTAATTGAGAATGTAGAAACCGTTAATAAAAACATAAAAATGATTCATCTTTAAAAATATTCATCATTCATACTCTATATACAGCTTTATTGATTATTTTATTAATTTTTAAACAAGAAATTATTTAGCATTTAATTTCTAGGATAGACTTGTTATGGATTATTTCGTTTACTCCATATAAAAGAGCCCCCCTCTTTCGAGGGGGACTCTTCTCATTTTTACATATCCATTCAGATCCTATACATAGTTTTAACTATATATGCACGAACCTTATGCTTTGTTTGCTAACAATTGGTTAACAGCTGCTTTCAACGCATCAATTTCAGATTGTTGTTGTTCAAGCTTGGATTTGTACTCTTCATTTTGGTTACGTAAGTGACTTACTTCATCTTGCATTACGTAGATAGAGCTAATAGGACCAGCTTTATAACGTTCTGGAACAGCGTCTTTTCTATCACGGCTGCCACCGAATTTGTGAGTTACACCAGCATTTACCATGCTATGGCTAGAACCAAGTGTAATACCTACGTTGAACATAGTATCTTCAGTTCTGTAGTGAGCAAGACCGATTGCACCAGCTGTTTCACCACGGTAGTTACCAATACCTGCCATGATTTGAGTTGGTTCCAATGGATCGTATTGTATTGGTTTCAACGCTGCCATTGCTGCCGCATGTGCACCAACACGTTGTGTTTCAGCACCTACATCGTTAATAGCTTGTTGTAAACCAGCTTTAGCTTCTTTCAATTGGCTTACGTTTACTGCATCTGTATCAGCTGTACCAGGTGCTACACCATGAATTTGGTTACCACCATTGTTCAAGCCGTCTACAGTAAGAGATACAGGTTTAGCTGCTGTATTTGCAGGAGTGATAGTCATACCTGCACCGTTAACTGTTGTAGAGTTACCAGCTGCATCTTTTACAGTTGTACCTGCAGGAGTAATCTTAGTGGATGCACCATTTTCATCACCTACAGTAACGCTGTTAAGACCTTTCAAATCTTTAGCCAAGCTGTATGTGAAAGTAGTTTTATCTTGTTTAACTTCAAGATTATCACCAGCTTGGAATTTAACAGTATCGCCACCTTGTACTTTTTCAACAGTACCGCCAGCTGCAGTTACATTCCATGCAGAAAGATCTTTAACTTGTTGTTTACCAGCATCTGTTAAGTTGCTCAAATCTTGGTTTGCTGCATTATCGATTTTTGCTTTAGTTTCATCATCGATCTTAACAGTTACGTCTTCACCATTAGCAACAGTTGTTAAACCATTTTCACCTTTAATATTGAATTTAATATCGCCTGTGCTCAAGGATTTTTCATCAGTAGAACCAGTGTTACCACCTAAGGAAATCTTACGACCGATTGCTTCTGTGTTTTTATCGATTTGAGCTTTGTTAGCTGCAATATTGGCTTTATTTGTTGCAATATCACCAGCATTTTTAGTGATGTTACCTTTATTTGCTGCTACTTGGTCATCAACTGCTTTCAATTGATCTTCAGTCGCTGCACGACCAGATACAGGTTGTGTTTGACCAGGTACCCAAGTTTTATTAGTCAAGCCTGTTACTTCTGGAGTTTCTACACCATCAGTTGCTTTTACTTTTGGAGCTGTAATTGTGTCATTAGCAGTTACAGTATCAAATGTTACATCTTTCTTAGTAGCAATTGTGAAGTCTTTACCATTTTGAGTAATGGAAATGTTATCACCATCGATGAATTTAACTGTGTTACCACCTTCAACTTTTTCTGCAGTGTTACCATTAGCTACTACGTTCCAAGCTGCTAAATCTTTAACTTGTTGTTTACCAGCATCAGTTAAGTTGCTCAAATCAGTATTTGCTGCATTGTTGATTTTGTTTGCAGTATCATCATCTAATTTAACAGTTACGTCTTCACCATTAGCTTCAGTAACGATACCATTTTGACCTTTAATATTGAATTTCACATCGCCTGTGCTCAAGGATTTTCTCATCAGTAGAACCAGTGTCACCACCTAAGGAGATCTTACGAGCGATTGCTGTTGTATTTTTGTCGATATTATCTTTGTTTGTTTTAATATCGCCAGCATTTTTAGTGATGTTATCTTTATTTGCTGCTACTTGATCATCTACAGCTTTCAATTGATCTTCAGTCGCTGCACGACCAGATACTGGTTGTGTTTGACCTGGAACCCAAGTTTTATTAGTCAAGCCTGTTACTTCTGGAGTTTCTACGCCAGTTGTAGCTTTTACTTTTGGAGCTGTAATTGTGTCATTTGCAGTTACAGTATCGAAAGTTACATCTTTCTTAGTAGCAACTGTGAAGTCTTTACCATTTTGTGTAATTTCAATGTTATCGCCATTGATGAACTTAACTGTGTCGCCACCTTGAACTTTTTCTGCAGTACCATCGTTAGCTACTACATTCCATGCTGCCAAATCTTTAACTTGTTGTTCACCAGCTGGAGTCAAGTTGCTCAAGTCTTTATTTGCTGCGTTGTCAATTTTGTCTTTAGTAGCATCATCAAGTTTAACAGTTACATCATCGCCATTTGCAACAGTAGTAAGACCATTTTCACCTTTAACATTGAATTTCACATCGCCTGTGCTCAAGGATTTTTCATCTGTGGAACCAGTGTCACCACCTAAGGAAATCTTACGAGCGATAGCTGTTGTATTTTTATCAATATTGTCTTTGTTTTTAGCAATATCAGCTTTGTTTGTTGCAATATCACCAGCATTTTTAGTGATGTTATCTTTATTTGCTGCAATATTGTCTTTATTAGTAGCAATATCAGCAGCATTTTTGTCGATTGCTTTTTTGTTATCTGCAATGTTATCAGCATTTTTGCCGATTTTATCTTTATTATCAGCTACTTGATCATCTACAGCTTTCAATTGATCTTCAGTTGCTGCACGACCAGATACTGGTTGTGTTTGACCTGGAACCCAAGTTTTATTAGTCAAGCCAGTTACTTCTGGAGTTTCTACGCCAGTTGTAGCTTTTACTTTTGGAGCTGTAATTGTGTCATTAGCAGTTACAGTATCGAAAGTAACATCTTTCTTAGTAGCAATTGTAAAGTTTTTACCAGCTTGTGTAATTTCAATGTTATCACCATTGATGAATTTAACTGTGTCGCCACCTTGTACTTTTTCAGCAGTTTCACCATTAGCAACCACATTCCAAGCAGCTAAATCTTTAACTTGTTGCTCACCAGCTGGAGTCAAGTTGCTCAAGTCTTGGTTAGCAGCATTATCGATTTTGTCTTTAGTAGCATCATCAAGTTTAACAGTTACATCGTCGCCATTAGCAACAGTAGTAAGACCATTATCACCTTTAACATTGAATTTCACATCGCCTGTGCTCAAGGATTTTTCATCTGTAGAACCAGTGTTACCACCCAAGGAGATTTTACGAGCGATTGCTGTTGTATTTTTGTCGATATTATCTTTATTTGTTTTAATATCGCCAGCATTTTTAGTGATGTTATCTTTATTAGCTGCTACTTGGTCATCAACTTTTTTCAATTGATCTTCAGTTGCTGCACGACCAGATACTGGTTGTGTTTGACCTGGAACCCAATCTGTATTAGTCAAGCCAGTAACTTGAGGTGTTTCAACACCAGTTGTAGCTTTTACTTTAGGAGCCGTAATAGCTTGGTTTGCAGTTACATTATCGAATGTTACATCTTTCTTAGTAGAGATTGTGAAATCTTTACCTGCTTGAGTGATTTGAACATTATCCCCATCGATAAACTTAACTGTGTCGCCACCTTTTACTTTTTCAGCAGTTTCGCTATTAGCTACTACATTCCAAGCGGCTAAATCTTTAACTTTTTGTTCACCTGCAGGATTCAAATTGCTCAAATCTTTGTCAGCAGCGTTATCGATTTTATTTTTAGTATCTGTATCAAGTTTAACAGTTACATCATCGCCAGCAGCAGTTGTTGTGATACCGTCTTCACCTTTGATTTTGAATTTCACATCGCCTGTGCTCAAGGATTTTTCAGTAGTGGAACCAGTGTTACCATCTAGGGAAATTTTACGAGCAATAGCAGCTTTGTTAGCTTCTGCTTTATCGTCTGTTTTCTTCAATTGAGATACATTAACAGCATCTTTATCTGCTACGCCATCTGCTACGTTAGTAACTTTCATGTTACCAGCATTGATCCCTTTATCGCCATCAATTTTTACAGTTGGATTACCGGCAGCATTGTTGAAAGATGCACTGTTCAAGCCAGTAAGATCTTTCTTCAAGGATACAGAAATGTTTTTATCATTTCTTGCAACTGTCACATTATCGTCACCAGAGAAGTCTACTGTATTACCTTTTTCAACTGTTGCAGTTGTTGCTTCACCATTAGCAGATAATTTCCAGCTAGAAGAGCTATTAGCAACTGCTTGATTAATTGCATCAGCTACATTTTTGAGCATCCGCCATACCTGGAGTTGCTGTAGCAACGCCGTTAGTTACAGTAATATCTTGCTTTTTACCAGCAATTGTAATTTTCTTTCCATTAGCTTTAGTTTCGATGTATGTATTATCACCATTTACTGCCAATTTGCTGTTAGCAAGATTTACGTCGCCAGAACCAGTGTCACCTGTGAAAGCAAGGTTAACGCTCTTCAATTGTGCTACGTTAACAGCATCTGTATCAGCGGTACCAGCAGCTACATAGTTAATTTGACGAGTTTGATTTGTTGTACCGACAGCAACGCCACCTAATGTAGATGTTAAGGTAGCCCCACTTAAACCAGCATATTTATCAGTACGATCCGTATTTACATTATAGCCAGCTACACCTGCTGCAGTACTTGCCACAGATTTAGAACCAATTGCAACACCATTAGTAACCGTCGCACTTGCACCATCACCAATAGCTACAGAGCTTGTTGCAGCCTTATCTGTAGATGCATTAGGACCAATAGCAATAGACTCATCAGCCTTTGCACCAGTGTTATCTTTATTTGGTACTACATCAGAAGTAATAGATACATATTTATGCGCAATTTGATCTGCGATAGCGGCTAACTGAGAACCATTGATCGCGTCTGTAGAAGTAGCACTTACTTCACCAGGAGCTACGTTTTTCAACTGACGCTCGAATCCTTCCGCACCGAAGGAAACAACGTCACCTTCTAAAGTTGATTCACCACCAGACCATTTTGCAGTAACACCTGTTGGCAATGTATAGCTAGTTTGTTTAGTACCTGGCTTATCTGTAGTAGAACCACCACCTAAAGCGACAGAGTTATCGCGATTTGCTTTCGCACCTGTACCAATAGCGATAGCATTTGTTACAGAATCATTATCGGCAGCACTTGTATTAACACCTGTCAAAGAGCCAGCAATACGATTTTTAGAGTCAGCGCCCGTACCAATTGCAATGCCAGCATTACCAGATTGACCCTTAGTGCCCACTGTGATACCGATATGGTCTGCTGTAGCATTATTATAATCTCTCCACTTAATTTCATACCCTGTTAAAGCTTTAACAGCAGCAGAAACAGTAGCGACAGCAGGTTTACCTGTTGTGATATCGGTATAAACAGCTCTTGTACTTGTCATTTTATCAGCGTCATCACCACCAATAACAATGGACGAATGGCCTAAAGCTTTAGTATTACCACCAATAGCAATGGCTTGGTCCCCTACAACAACCGCCCCTTGCCCCGGTAATGCACCACCACCGATGGCAATACCTTGTGAATATGAATTACCAGCTTCGTTTACTGTCGCACCAGTACCAAGAGCAACCGCAGTACCACCATTTGCAATTGAATTTTTACCTACAGCAACACTTGGTGTATTACTATATCGAGCTTTTGAATAAGCATTTTGACCAATAGCAACCCCACCACTAGCAGACTCTACTTTTGCAGCAGTACCAATTGCAACAACATCACTAAGAGTAGCTTTTACATTTGTACCTAAACCAACTGCATTTACACCTGTAACACTAGCATTGTTACCTAAACCGACTGCATTGGCACCTGTAACAGTAGCACTATCACCAAAAGCTACAGATGCACCACCAGTAGATGTAGGCACCTCGTTTACAGCCAATGCCACATTAGCATTTGTCATAGCTAATGCTGCAAAGATACCAGCTACTACGATTTTCTTTTTACCGCTATTGTTTTAGCGAATTCAGATACTACTACGTAGCATTCTTTGGATTTGCTCCAAACCACCTTAAAAATTTTGTTCATT
>SCPO01001256.1_pt1 | contig 144342 bp, 170 predicted proteins | sample 6106821 | NCBI WGS metagenome assembly SCPO01 (sample SAMN10720448, study PRJNA508395) | human gut metagenome | isolation source: Participant 2 stool, 0 month | host: Homo sapiens | collected 2017
AAATGCTAATGCTCTATGATAGCAAAATCGTACTATCAGTCTTATTACTATTTAGTATAACGAATTGTTTTACACCAATTAAATCTGTACGACTTGGATGATATCTTTAACGGCACTACATGATCTCTATAAAATCTGCTTCAGATGCTTTTACAGGCACTTGGAAGAACAAGAAATACGCCATATTATCCTTGTACCACGTAACACTGCGTACTAAGCCCTTATCTACCTGTATATTGAACCTCCCTATTGAGTAGAGTCAGCTCCACTGTACGTCATGATACTCCATTGGATATATTCTTCAGGCCGTACAGTATCCATAGAGTAGCTCATGCGGAGACCATAGTATGAGTTACCCAACGACCACTGCGCTCTTGATACTCTCACCTTGCTTCCAATATACAGTTTCTAATACATCATTGTCATAAAAATGCATAGTATGTATAGCCAAACGGTAAATAACTTGGTACAGATACGTCATAGGACACCTTATGAGATGCATTAATTACACCGCTAGGTAAACCGATGGTTTTGCTGGTAAGTATAGGCCACAGAATTCGTATGTGTACGCAATGGCAACCCAATCGTTTCATAAGGAGGCCAATCTATTTCAACCTTTTGTTTAACAGGTTCTTCAATATGTTGCTCATCATTGCGGTCACCACGTAGTCGAGTATCATCAACGGCTACGTTACTCACAGGACCTACAGAGTCTACAATTTTGCTTACAAAGTTTTGATTTCTTAAAGAAGCAAAGTAGAGCATATGAACTTTATTATCTTTTTCCCAGTAAGCAATTTGAATAGCGTCTTTACTATAACCTAACGTATGTAAATTCCATTAGGGTAGTAAGTAACTGCATCCTTAGCATTGTAATTTGTCTTTTCTAATATAGGTGTTACCACTGTATCGATAGCCCAACCCATACGATATACAATATCTGTATTAGAGAAGGTTAGCTTCGGACCAAATTCTCCATCACGGCCCGTTTCTGTATAAACGATTTCTAATACGTCATGGTCCTTGGCCTTTACATCACGTACTGCATAATCTTTAGGCATATAAGACGGAACTTGTATAGATAGCCAAATTCCTGCACAGTACTCTCAATATTAGTTTCAACTAAATCATAATCATCAACTTGATCATACCAACGATAACGATCAGCGAGTTTTTATTATCATCGATGAGATTTTTATCATCTACATCTCGTTCAACAGGAACCGTATTGCCATTTTTATCTATTAACGGGTATGTGGCACTAACTGGCTGCACACCAAAGGTGCTTACTGCAGTAGCCATCGCGGCACATAAAACAGCAGATGTTATTAGTTTCTTCATATTCTCTCCTCTTTGAGCGGTTACACACATTTTCGCTTTATTCCAAATAAATTGCTACGTAAGCTATCTATATCTTTACAGGCGCCACATGCTCCTATAGAATTCAGCATCAACTGATTTCACAGATTCTAAGAACAATAAGGAATATACCATACCGTCTTTTGTCCATGTAATGCTGCGAATTAGTTGTGCTGCTGGATCCCCGGTGTAAAAGACTTCGCCAGATTCACCTTGTTCAGACCATTCAAAGTCCTTATACTCAGTAGGAACATACGGTACATCTTTTACATCTTCCACTGAATAGCCCATTCTATAAACGAAAATACTACCAGAGTTTCTCTTCCCAACTCGATATGTTTGGGAATTTTTTATAAAATATACAACCTCTAATACATCATTTTTGTCTTGCCGCACTGTATAGATTTCATAACCATAAGGGATATAGCTAGGTGCCTCAACCTCATATGGAAGCTTCTGAACTGCCTCTTTTAGTTGTCCCTTAAAAGTATGAGCCTTTTGTGTATTCTCTATAGGCCAATCATGAAAGTGCCACTGTAGGGTATCCATTCTAGGCTCAACATTTTTAAAGTTATGTCCGAGCTTAAGCGTTTTAGTGGATCCAGCCTGATTTGTAGTATCAGGAGTATCTACCGTTTCTGCTGTGGCCATTCCTACAGATAATAACCCAGCAGCAATAACAGCTAAAACCGACTTATACATTGTTTTTCTCATATTTTTTCCTCTTTATAAGCGATTACAAATTCTACCGCTATTACACAATATATTGTTCTAGATACGGTTTGTATAACATCAGTTTATCCGCTAAGGAATCATTCGTTCTTTATTATATTCATCAATTGTTTTGTTTGAAATCTTCGTAACCGGATAGTTTCCTAATAATTCATAACGTGAGCTATCTATATTTTTTACAGGCACCACATGTTCCTTATAGAATTCAGCATCAACTGCTTTCACAGGTTCTAAGAAGAATAAGGAGTACGCCATGCCACCTTCCGTCCACGTAATGCTACGGATCAATTGTATCCTGGCTTACCTGTATAATACACCTTGCCAGATTCACCTTGCTCAGACCACTCATAGTCCTTATACTCTGCAGGAATATACGCTGTATCTCTTACGGTATCCACGGAATAGCCCATTCGATAGGCCATAACATTAGTAATAAATTTTTCCCCAGCCTGATAGATAGGTGCATTTCTTTTGTAATATACAACCTCTAGCACATCATTTCGATCAAGACGTGCTGTATAAAGCTGATATCCAAAAGGTATATAACTAGGTGCCTCAGCCTCATACGGTAATTTCTGAGTATCTATCCCCAAAGTTACGAGCACTGTCTTGAGTCATTATAGGCCAGCCTACTAATTGCATTCTTGGTATTTGTATAATTAGAGAAGCATTATTCATGTTTGGCGTAACATTTTTAGACTTAGCTGCGGCCTCAGAATTATTAATCGATACAGACTGATCAACAGTATCTGCGGATACATAGCTTATAGATACTAAACCAACAGCTATAGCAGCTAAAATGGATTTACATATTAATTTTTTCATATTCTCTCTCATTACAAAATTTATAATATACTTTATATAATGATATATTTCTTATATATATCAAAAATCCCATTATTATTCTGTTCTCGCTACTTCATAAAACTTTTATAAAATCCATCTTGAAAGTAAGCTCTCCTAATAAGAGAGCTATATTATATTTTTAAAAAAATCCTACTGAACGCTATATCATAATAGAGTTCAATAGGATTGTTGTATCATTATTTAGTTAAGGGAGGCATAATAGCATCTTGTTCAAGTTGTCTTCGTCTTTTTGCAGTATAATCTACCACTTTAATTGAACTACGCCTACAGAGTTTACCATGGCTTCTGTAAAGTAAACTCACGACCTGTCTGATGTTTCATCAATACTTGTAAGCCATGAGACTTTTCATCAATAGCTCTCTAAATAGGTAGCCTCTCCGGCCCATCACACTAGAGTAAACCGAGCTATATTTACATGGCATATCTCCACCTGAAACGAGGGCTTCATCGCTACCATCAATTTCAACAAATACATGAGGGTTTCGCTTGAATCAAACTAAACTTCTTCCCCTCATAATGGCCATGTACATAGATATAAAGTACCTCATCTATAAATTCGTATCCAAAATGTAATGGCACCACGTAAGGGTAGTCACCATCCATCATACCTAGATGAATGATACGAGTGCTACTTAAAATACCTTTAATTTCATCTATATTGGTAACCATGCGATCTTGTCGTCTCATAATAACCTCCACGGCTTTACGTAAAAGATAATCTATATAGTATTATAGCAAATTTTAGAACCCTTTTAAGGCATCGTATTCTCTAATAAAAACATGAATAATTTCTCTTTTATTCGTATATTAATAATACTATTTTTCCTATATGTCCACTGTATAAATACATTTGACTTTTTGCAATAGATACTGTATTATAAGAAAATAGTTTTATATATTCTATAGATTATAAAGGCTATGGGTATCCATGGCTTTTTTATATTTGTAGATAGTTTGTAGAAAAGAGGTCTTTACTATGTCTGATACGCATCAGTTAAAACGGGGTCTTAAGAACCGGCACGTACAATTGCTCGCCATTGGCGGTGCCATTGGTACAGGCTTATTCTTAGGCTCCGGTCGTGCCATTCACTTGGCCGGTCCATCCATTATTTTCGCCTACCTTATTACAGGTATTATCTGCTTCTTCATCATGAGAGCATTAGGCGAACTGTTATTATCCAACTTGAATCACCACTCCTTTATCGACTTCGTGGAGGATTATTTAGGTGATCGAGCTGCCTTTATCACAGGATGGACATACTGGTTCTGTTGGCTTTCACTAGCCATGGCAGACTTGACGGCCGTAGGCCTCTATATGCAGTACTGGATACCGTGGCTGCCACAGTGGATACCAGCCTTGATTGTCCTTGTCGCCTTGCTATTAATGAATTTAACAGCTGTAAGATATTTCGGCGAAATGGAATTTTGGTTTGCCTTGATTAAGGTAATTGCCATTATCTCCCTCATTATTATCGGCATCATCATGATTTTCACGGGCTTTACTACTGATGCGGGTGTCGCCGCCTTTAGTAATATGTGGAACTATGGAGGATGGTTCCCAAATGGAACGATGGGCTTTATCTTATCATTCCAAATGGTTGTATTTGCTTTTACAGGTATCGAACTCGTAGGTCTGACAGCAGGCGAAACGGAAGATCCTGAAAAGGTTATTCCTATGGCCATCAACAACATTCCATTGCGTATTATTTTATTCTATGTGGGCTCCTTGGCTATCATCATGAGTATTTATCCTTGGACGGCCGTTAACCCATCTGCTAGCCCATTTGTAGCCGTATTTACCGCTGTTGGTATCGCAGCTGCTGCAGGCATTGTAAACTTCGTGGTACTCACCTCTGCTGCGTCTGCTACAAACTCTGGTATTTTTAGTACAGGTCGTATGATCTATGCCCTTGCAAAACGCGGTCACGCACCTAAATCAATGCGTCGCTTAACGCATAGCAGCGTACCGTACCAAGCAACGATTTTCTCTGCAGCCGTATTATTGATTACAGTTGTACTTAACTACGTAATGCCTGAAGCAGTATTCGTTATGATTACATCTATCTCTACCTTCTGCTTCATCTTTATTTGGGCCATGATGGTTATTTGTCACCTTAAATATCGCAAGAAAAATCCTGAGTTAGCGGCACAATCTAAATTCAAAATGCCACTATACCCAGTAATGAATTATGTAATTCTCGGCTTCTTCGTTTTCGTTCTAGCTATTCTAGCGCTAAACGAAGATACGCGAATCGCCCTCTTGTTCACACCAATTTGGTTCGTTATCCTTTGGGCCTTCTACTCCATGCTTAACACGGACGATGAAGATGCTCTTGGGGAAGAACTTATCGAGATGGCTGGCGTAAAAGAAATTTACAAAAAACCGAAAAAAGACGACTCCGACGACTACGTAATCTAGTAAAAGTCGATTACATAAACTAATAAAATATGTCTACGTAACTTAACAAAGAGCCCGTGCATAGCACGGGCTCTTATTTTACTTCATAGTAGGGAAGTTTTGTTGTTCATATTGTTGTTGATACGCTGGAAGATTACTTGTATCTTCATCGTAGTTAAAGATTGTTTTGCTGCGATATCCACCTTGCGTAATGATGATATCGATAGAGGACGGCACCTCTTGACCAGTACGCTCTAAATGGTTAACTAGTTCTTGTAAAGCTTCAGCTTGGCGCAAAGAGCCTGTCATGTATTTACCTTTGGATAAACCTGTATTTCTAATCACTTGTCCATTATGTACTTGCTTGGCCTCTAGTATCTACATAATAGAAACGTACAGCTGCCTTATCTCCCGTAGGCACTGCTTTAACATAAATAGTTTTCCAGTTCTTTTTAACCATAGCTTTAGTAGCGTCTGCTAATTTATTAGACAAACGTTGTGTTTCTTTATTAGTAGCTTTAGATACACCGTTTACCTGTTGAATTTCATCATTCATAGGCATTTCGATAGGTGATACCGCCGGGTCTTGTTGTACCTTTTTTAGCATCTGCAGGCTGAACCGCCAACACACCAACAGCTGCCATTACAGCTAACGTTGTAAGAGCAATTTTTTTCATTATATCTCTCCTTAGTCAGGTTACACTAAAACAAATTATATTTTATACAACAAATTACATTATATGTATTATATCACTTTATATCAAGTCATTCTTCTTTTCAAAACTAGTACTCTTGATTATTTGATTCCATCGCAATATAGAGTCACCTCGCTTATGTATAGTATAACTAAATCTCTAATAAGAAAACAACCAATGCTCGACAAAACGTATTCTGTCGATGATGGATTGAAGCCTTTTATTTTCTATTAGTTACTAAAGTCTGTATCCACAATAGCAAATTGTGTATATTCAGGGCAGCGTTTTGCATTTCTGCTTTAATTTTTCTAATGTACCCTGCGGATCTTCTTCGTCAAAGTCAAAGATAATATCATAGTAAATAACTTTCTTTTCTTCTTGTACGTAGAACGCATGTACTTGTACTACATGTGTATATAGACTTACTAACTTGGTCGAGAGCTTGTCTTACTTCAAGCACTTCTAAACTTGGTTGGTTTTCAGCATATACGCCAACGGTCATAGCAATACCAAATTTTTATAAAGATGAACGGCGATACTTTTTGTTAGTGGATGAATATCTGCCATAGTCATCGTATCTGGCACTGTAATATGAACGGATCCAATTGTTTCACCAGGACCGTAGCTATTTAATACTAAATCATATACACCACCCACATTTGGATGTTGAGCGATAGTTTCTTTAATTTCACGAACTAAGTTATCATCTGCACGAACGCCAAGCAAGTGATTATACATTTCTTTTAAAATGTCATAAGCAGCCTTCAAAATTAAAACAGAGATAGCCGCACCTACATAACCTTGAATATCAAAGTCAAAGAAGAATACTAACGCTGCAGATACTAATGTAGCAAAGGTGATCACCGCATCAAAGAGGGCATCGATACCAGATGCTACAAGGGCATCAGATTTGTATTTTTCACCTTGCGCCTTAATATAGCGGCCCATCACAACTTTCACCACAATAGCAACAGCGATAATGGCCAAGCTTGGAACATCAAAGGTAGATACTTCAGGGTGAAGAATTTTTTCAATAGATTCCTTGAGGGATCCAATGCCTGCACCAAGAATGATGAAAGCAATGGCCATGGTAGTCATATACTCTATACGACCGTGACCAAATGGATGCTCCTTATCGGCACCCTTAGCTGCTAATTTTGTACCAACGATAGTTAACACAGAGGACAAAACATCTGTTAAGTTGTTTACCGCATCAAGGATGATGGCGATAGAGTTAGACGCAAGGCCTACAATCATTTTAAAAATAACGAGAACGACGTTACCTATAATACCTTTTATACTAGCAAGCGTAATCCCCCGATTACGTGCTGCACCATTATCTTGCAAAATCATATTGAACTACACCTCTTATATTCAATTCACTAAGCTATAAATCGAAGCCTATCGATTTATTTATATTTCTATTATAGCTTATCGATTATCATTTGTCATTATATTTTTTGAAAAATTTCTATAAAATCATTGATTTTACTAAGTTATCAATAATTCTCATTTCTCAATTAGAACATTTGATGTATTGTGACTTCACAATCTATAGTATAGATCTATTGTTAATAAATTACGATCTAATTATTAATATGTACTACATATTACGCACTTTTTAATACTTACCTAGTGATAACTATTGAAGTAATTAGAGGTAATTATGCGGTAACCGTAATACGCTCGCCTGTGCGCATGTGTGTATAAATACAACCTTTTGAGCACGCAATTGGAACGGCTGCCCCGTTGGCTGTGCGCCATATAAGGTATCCCCTACAAGAGGGTGACCTATATGGCTGAAAGCCACACGAATTTGATGTGTTTTTCCGGTGTACAAACGAACTAAAACCTCTGTATATCCACATTCTTGGGAGTTATACACAGATTTGTCCACATTTTGATCACTTTTATCCACATCTGGTAGTTCTATATCCACATTTTTTGATGCTATATCCACAGAATTTTTGGACTTATTCACAGACTTATCCACAGGCTGTGATTGATGTCTACATAGGACGGAATAATCTGTACGAGTCTCTTTTCCCTTAGGATTTACTTCGTAATGAATCCCATCAACACTGCGTTCCATAGATAATACCAAGGAATCCTCATCAGCTTCTATGATGCCTTCCACAGTAGCCATATACCACTTTTCAAAGGTATTATCATCCATTTGCTGTTGATAAAGACTTTGGGCTAATCCACTTTTAGCAATCACAATACAGCCCGTTGTATCTCTATCTAAGCGGTTCAAGAAACGTACCTTCCGCTTAATGCCATGTTCTTTAAAGTAGTAAGCCACACCATTGGCAATGGATACTTGGTCTTTAGAGTTTACTGTCACACTAGCCGGCTTATCCACAATGAGCAGATCATCATCTTCATATAAGATATGTAGATTCATTTCAATTGGTTCGTGATCTATTTTTTCCTTCGCCATGGCAATCCAAATCTCGTCACCTTCGGAGATAACATCCTTTGGCGTCGCCTTATGTCCGTTGATGTGGATTAGTTTTTCCTCAAACAACTTTACTAAGGATTTACGAGGATATTTTGTATCTAATACTTCGCCTAATGTAACATCCTGTTTTTCACTACGTGCAGCGTCTATATCTGCGAGTTACGGTCCACAAAATATCGTCGGGACGATGTGTTTTTCTCGCCATTAGTATCTCCTTTCTACGAGCTCATTGTCTCGTGGCATATAGTTTAGTAGCGAGCTTGGTTGAACCGCTCGGCCACGTATATTAGTTTGTTCAAAGGTAATAGTCAACTCTTGCTTAGGGCGCGTTATGGCCACATAGAACAAGCGCTTTTCTTCATCTTCACGCCCTTCTGCAATGGCAAGCGGGCTTGGGAAAGTGCCTTCGTTGAGTCCTGCTAGGAATACATGGTCAAACTCGCTCCCCTTTGCTTGATGGATGGTAATGATAGGAATTCGATCTTCGTTGCGTACCTGTTGAGCTGGCTCACCTGCGGTAAGGGCCGCCATCTGCAAGATTTGATTTAATCGAGCTAACCCAGCCGGTCCCTCATAGGCAGCATCTAGTTTTTCCATAATGCGATATAGATCCCGTATATGCTCTACCTTCGCTGCTTCCCCATGGGATTTATAGTACTCTAGAACCACCCATTTGATTCATTATATAGGCCAATAACTTCGTTGGCAATTCCGTATAGGCCTTTCTACGTAACGTTGCCATTTGGGATGCAATATTGGTAAAAGCAGCTTTATATTTATTGATTGCCACCATACGACCAGTCGTTGTAGGCACGATATTTTCTTTCACTGCATAGATTAAAAGCTGTGCAGTGGCCAAAATATCGTCCATCGCATTGTGCGTAGGCTCATGATTGATAGGAAACTCTGATGCTAGGAAGCCTAGTTTATGATTTGGCAAATTAGGATAGAAACGACGGTAAATATCGAGTGTATCGTAGCTAACCTTGAATTCTGGATTACCTAAATTATGGCGTGCCAATTCATTAGTAAAGATGGTCACGTCATAATTTACATTGTGGCCTACGATAATGGCATTCTTGGAGAATTTCTTAAAGGCTTGTAGCACTATGGCTGGTTTTTCGCCGTGTTCTTGTAAATACGCATCGGAGAAGCCGTGTACCTCTTCGGATTGCCCCACAGGTACGCCGGGGGTGATAAAGCGTTCAAAGGTTTCTAGGACCTGCCCATTTTCATCGATGCGGATGGCCGCAATTTGAATAATACGATCCTGAGACGTATCGGTACCAGTGCTTTCTACGTCATACACGACGACCTCATGATTTTCTAAACCACTGACGAGCTTCGCATAAGGCTCTGCCTCAAAGATAGGCATATCCATAAAGTCCGTCAATTTTAAGCCTACTTGACGTGTCTCAGGGCTTTCAATAGCGGCGATACGCGCGTCACCGATGCCAGCAACATAGCGTTTTATAATACGCTTAGCACTAACGGAGTCATTCGGGTTCATAAGCAGTTTGAAGTAGGCCATAACGTCTTTGATTTCTTGACGTCTAAAGAATTTAAACTCGTCAATGATCATAAAGTGACGGCGTTCGTCTTCAGGTTTTTCATTGTTGAGGCGTTCAAAGGAGTCACTCAGCCGTTGCGCCTTTTTATTATCTCGCACGAGAACGCCAATATTAGCATCCTTTGGCAAGGCGCAGATAGCTTCATAGATATAACGTCCCTCAAGATAGCTATTTTTACAACCTTTAATGAGAACAGGCTTGCCCTTTCTTTCACTATTGGCGCGAGGCAATTCAGTATATATAGAGCCTACTAGATCAGGGAACATATTCTGTAATGTTTTGAAAGCCATCGTAAAGAGAGTCCAATTAGAGCGGTAGTTTTCATAGAAGATAATTTTTAAAGGCTTAAAATCCGCATCAAATTGCTTGAGCAAACGGAATGGATCGGACCCACGCCATTCGTATATGGTTTGGAAATAGTCCCCACATAATAAGACGTGATTACCTTCCCACAGCATTTCTAGAACCTTGTACTCTAGTACGCATCTTGCATTTCATCTACAGAGATATAACTATAACGACTGCGCCAGCGCTCCCGAACTACTGGGTCTTGAAATAGGCGATGAACACCGCAAATGAGATCTGTGAAATCTAGACCATGTACAGAGGCTAAGCTTTCATCATAGGCGGCAATCCATTCGTGACCATGGTTTAAGAAGTCATGGAGTTCACTGTAGAACATTGCCAAAGCTAGAAAACTGCTGTTCAATTGCGGCACGTTGTTCCTTTTGCAAACGCTCAATAGTTCGTTTATAATCGCCTACGAGATCATCAGAATAGAACCCATATAAAGAGCGATATTCTTTTACCATACCGATAATGTTGGCAAAGGACATTTCTCGTAATTTACCTGGACGATACGGTTCAGACAATTCCTTACAATCCTCTTCATCAAAGATAGTTACATCCGTATACAAGGTTTCATTGCGCTTCCCCTCTTGTTGGAGTACGAAAAAGCAAAAGCTGTGGAATGTACTAACCTCCACAGCCTTTGCAGGACTGCCTACGAGCGATTGAATGCGGTCTTTCATCTCCTTTGCCGCCTTATTCGTAAAGGTCATGCACAAGATATTCTCCGCCTTCGCATAGCCGCCCTCGATGAGGTGATCCACCCGATAAGCAAGTGTATTCGTTTTCCCGTCCCAGCGGACGCTAACAAGAGGATATTCTGTTCAACTTCATCAATAACGCGTTGTTGTTCACGATTGATAAGCATGAGGTCCTCCTATTTTAAAAAGCCGTACCATCCGGCTGCAATGAGCATGGGAATAGGGCCTAGAATTGCTGTTAAAGCCCATACGCCCAAACCAATATCCATAGGAATATTGAGGATATGAACGCATACTAAATACGTCAAAATACCAGTTACTGCATTCATAGCCACTCGTTTAATGGTGAAAAATGCTACTTTGAAAGCAATGTAGGCTACAGCAACGGATACAACCGCCGATATAATCGGTGATGCTAATAAAGCTCCATATTATCCTTTCATTTCTTGGCGGTTCACTACGGCACCGCCTAACGTTAATTCATCGGCATATTCAATATCGCCGCCCACAGGAACACCGCGGGCAATGCGCGTTACCTTAATGCCACTTGGGCTTAACAAGCGTGCCAAATAGAGAGCTGTCGCCTCCCCTTCTACATCTGGGTCAGTGGCGAGAATAACCTCTTGTACGACACCATCCCGAAGGCGAGTAATCAATTCTTTTACGCGAATATCGTCAGCACCGATGCCCTCCATAGGGACAAGGCGCCTTCCAATACATGATATAAGCCCTTATAGTCACCACTGCGCTCGATAGCAATCACATCGCGAGATGTTTCAACAACCATAATCGTCGTTTGATCGCGGTTCGGATTACTACAGAATTCACAAGGGTCTTGAGCTGATAAGTTAAAGCAAATAGAACAGTGACGCGTAGCCCCCTTCGCTTCTACGATGGTTTCCACGAGACGGTCTACCTCTTCCTTCGGCATTTCTACCAAATGATAGGCCAAGCGTCTAGCCGACTTGGAGCCGATACCTGGCAAGCGGCGCAACTGCTCTACGAGCCGTTCTAAAGCGTTTGTCATTTAGAATAAACCTGTTGGCAAGTTAAGACCACCAGTTACTTTGCCCATTTCTTGAGCCAAAAGGTCGTCTACTTTTTTGCTAGCTTCGTTTACAGCCGCCATCACTAAATCTTCTAACATTTCTACGTCTTCAGGATCAACTGCAGTTGGGTTCAATTTCAAGGACTCAATGATTTTTTCACCGTTCATTACAACTGTTACAGCACCGCCACCAACGGAAGCCTCTACTGTACGAGTTTTCAATTCTTCTTGCATTTTCTTCATATCTGCTTGCATTTTTTGAACTTTTTTCATCATGCCAGCCATATTGCCCATACCTTTACCAAACATTGTAATTCCTCCTTTTAGGATCTACGTCCTATACTCATATTCTAATTGATTTATTCTTCGATGACCTCGACGATGATGTCGTGATCTTCAGATAGTTTCTCTAATGTTTCTGCCAAAAGAGGATTGTTTCGTTCCTCTTCTGTCATATGCTCTGGATTCCATGCATATTCACGAGCTACCGTCACGCTATCGATAGGCGCAACTTCAATAGGTGCTTGTGAAAGCATTGCAGGTCCATCACTTTGATAAGGTTCCCTGTTGCTGTTCCCCCCACTAGACTTTGGGACAGGTTCTACCTCAATATGGGCACCGCTATCCATAGGGTGTTCTAGAACTTCCCCATCTTCACTGATAACAGTGACACTATCTAAGGGGTGTGGTGGTATATCATCTAAAGATGATACGTAAGATTCCTCCATATCCTCTACAGGCACATCATCAAAGGAATGAACTGGAATATCATCACCAGTTGTGGCACTTACAGCAGCATCACCCGACTTCTTCGCCAAGAAGGCTAACGCGGCCTTAGCTGCATCTACTGCTGCGCAGAATCAGGCTTGCCCGGTTGCTCATCATTAGTTAAATCCATTTGTGTCGGCTGTGCCCCAGATGTTGTAATATTACGCCACCATTGGCTCTTGTGGTCGTTGCGGCGCTTTTACTTGGCGCTGCGTCGTACTACCAGAGGCCCTTTTTGTAGTCTTTGTAAACCTGTGTGAGCATCTACGATTTCCACATGTACTGGATAGCCCAGCGTATAGGTGAAAGCATCTGCCGCTTCTGCTAAGTTTACTTCGTTGGTCATTACATTGAGATGCAATGTATTTTTAAAAGCCATAACAGCCTTGCTTTGGTCTACGTATACAAGTTGACCTTGGCCGATAACGGTAGAGGTCATATTGCGATTGCTATCCTTCAAGTATTTAATAACATTGGACTGTACATTACGATACTCTTGAGCCGACAAGATTTGATCACTAATTAATAGCCTGTGTACTAATACCTTTTTTACCGCGACCTTTAGCTTGATTTCTAGCAGGTCGTTCTGGTGCACTGCTTGTACTTGGTGGCACCATACCAACACCGCCCATTGGAGGCGGAGCCATACCTACTCCATGCATAGGAGGCGGTGTACTACCTGGTGCCCCCATAGGTGGAGGTGTCATACCTACACTCGCAGGCGGTGGTGTCATCCCCACGCCACTTGGAGGCAGCACTGTACCAACAGTACTATTTTGAGTACTACTCATAGAAGCATTCTGTACAGCAGCATTATCAACAGGAACAAAGTTATTAGCATAACCACCAGGCGGGCCAAAGGCATTGGCACCGTAAGCAGGTGCAGTTGCGACAGCTGGACCGCGTTGCTCTAATTGAGCCATGCGGTTCAATAAATCGTTGCGTTCAGATCGTTCTGAAGACTCTAATGCATACACACGGTCTTCTAAGCTTTCATCAACAGAGCCTAATTTAGCACATAAAACGACGAAAGCCCATTTCAATGATAGTTCGTGGATTATCCACCTGTTTTGCATCATTCATGATGGATTGAGCACTGCGCACATATTGGTTAAGCTCATTAAAATCGATGCTTTCAGCTTGGCTAAAAACAGCCTTAAAGGCATCATATACCTTGAGCTCGTCCGCATCAGGTGCTACCTTACCAACTAGCAAGGCCCGTACGTGCTGAATGAGGGCTTCCATAATCTGCGTCGCATCACGACCTTCTGCTAAGGCATCGTGGATATAGGACAACAATTTGGGCCCATCCCCGTTGCGCAACGCATCAAGGAAATGAATAATCCATTCCTTACTAACAAGACCGATGAGTTCTTCTACTACTTGCGGCGTAATAGTACCTGTTGCCATACCGGCACATTGGTCTAAGATACTCAACGCATCGCGCAAACCGCCGTCTGCATGAACAGCGATGAGCTGCTGCAGGATCTAAGCCAAAACCTTCCTTTTCCGCTACATAGGATAAACGCTGTGCGATACCATCAGACGTAATTCGTCTGAAGGTATAGCGCTGACAACGAGACACAATAGTAACAGGCAATTTTTCAATTTCTGTGGTAGCAAAGATAAACATAACGTGAGCCGGTGGCTCTTCGATAGTTTTTAAAAGCGCATTCCACGCCTCAGTTGTGAGCATGTGGGCTTCGTCGATGATGAACACCTTTTTACGGCCTTCAACAGGCATGAATTTGACGCTTTCACGAAGGGCACGCACCTCATCGATACCACGATTGGATGCGGCGTCAATTTCAAGAACGTCCATGGACTGACCGCTCAAAATCGATTTACAAGCACTACACTCGTTACAAGGATGATCCGTTGGCCCATGCTCGCAATTGATAGCGCGCGCGAAAATCTTGGCCATACTCGTCTTACCAGTCCCTCGCGGACCAGCAAACAAATACGCATGAGCCACCTTATCCTCGCGGATAGCACGCATCAACGTATCAGACACCTGATGCTGACCAACCACATCGGTAAACGTCTGTGGACGATACTTACGATATAACGCAATATATGCCATTGGAACACCCCCCTTTTTCCGAAAATTACAATACTTTATTATACCATATTAAGGAAATTCTGACTTCCTTAATAAAGCCCCATTGCTCCTAAATTAGACATAAAAAAAGCGGCCCCTCAGGCCGCCTTGCAATATTCGATCACGACAGCCCCCGGGTTCCCCGTGGCACATGAAGGTTACCGCTTAGTGCTGCTACCTCTCAGTCCTGACACGATTCACAGGCCCCCATTGCACAGGCCCGAGAACTGCCATGATCCAATATTGCAATACAAATATTATACATGAAAATGCCTCTATAGTCAAAGCTATAGAGGCATTTTACAGTATTATTCTTATATAACGGAAGTTAGCAAGTAAATAGATTATTATGCATATTTTTCTTTGAATGCAGCTAATTGTGCTTCTTCTAAGGATAATCCTTGTGCTTTGAAGCGTTCAATAGCATCGTGCATTTCTTCATATGCTACTGGTACAACTTTTGTGAATCTATTTACAAAGTTATTCCAGTTTTCTAGAATATGACGGCCTTTAGCAGAGTTCGTATGCAATACATACGTGTTGTTCTACTAATTCTTTAATGCGTTTAAGGTCATCATTATTAGCAGGACGTAATTCTACAAGACCTGTATTGACATAGCGTTCATCACAATCGAGGATATACGCATAGCCACCGGACATACCTGCCGCGAAGTTACGGCCGATTTTACCGAGTACAAGAACTTCGCCACCTGTCATGTATTCACAACCATGATCGCCTACACCTTCAACAACAGCAGTGATACCACTATTACGAACGGCGAAACGTTCACCAGCTACACCGTTGATGTAGGATGTACCAGAAGTAGCGCCATAGAAGGCAACGTTACCGATAAGGATATTTTCGTCAGCTTCAAAGATAGAATCTTTAGGAGGATATACAGTGATAGTACCACCGGACAAGCCTTTACCGAGGTAATCGTTCGCATCCCCCTCGAGTTCTAGAGTCATGCCTTTAGGAATGAAAGCACCAAAGGATTGGCCTGCAGAGCCTTCAAAGTTCAACTTGATTGTGTTATCTGGTAAGCCGCTTTCACCGTAACGACGAGTCACCTCAGAGCCAACCAAAGTACCTACAACACGGTTAATGTTTGTAATAGCCAATTTAGCGCGAATAGGTTTTTGATCCTCAATAGCAGGACGGCACATACGCATCAATGTGCGTTCCAATTCGTGATCTTGGTCAACAGTGTGCATGTGACCTACAGAGGAGTCGATGTATGGACGGAATAAAACGCGTTTAAGGTCAACGCGAGACAATTTGAAATTATCATCTTGAGATTTTTGACGAACGAGGTCGATACGGCCAACGAGTTCAGCTACAGAGCGAATACCTAAGCGAGCCATAATTTCGCGTAACTCACGAGCGATGAAGATCATCAAATTTTCTACATACTCAGGTTTACCTGTAAAGCGGGCACGCAATTTTTCATCTTGTGTAGCTACGCCATAAGGACATGTATTAAGGTTACATACACGAGCCATTTTACAGCCTACTGCAACGAGTGGCAATGTACCAAAACCCGAACAGCTCAGCACCTAGCATAGCTGCTACTGCTACGTCGAAACCGGTCATCAACTTAGAGTCTACTTCTAATTGAACGCGGTCACGCAATCTGTTAAGCATCAATGTTTGATGCGTTTCGGACAAACCTAATTCCCAAGGCACCCCAGCGTGTTTTACAGACGTACGCCCTGCCGCACCTGTACCACCGTCGTAACCAGAGATCAAGATATTGTCTGCTTTTGCTTTCGCAACGCCGGCAGCGATAGTACCAACGCCAGCTTCAGATGTTAATTTAACAGAAATACGAGCATCTTTATTGACGCATTTCAAATCGTAAATCAACTCAGCCAAATCTTCGATGGAGTAAATATCGTGATGAGGTGGTGGAGATACGAGCTCAACCCCCGGAGTCGAGTGACGTGCTTTAGCGATTTCAGGGTACACCTTTTTACCTGGCAATTGACCACCTTCACCTGGTTTAGCACCTTGAGCACATTTAATTTGTAATTCTTTTGCGTGGATGAGGTAGTTCGCAGTTACACCGAAACGACCAGAGGCGATCTGTTTTACTTCGGAGTTCATGCTGTCGCCATTTGGCAATGGTTTGAAGCGAGCTACATCTTCGCCACCTTCACCAGAGTTAGATGTAGAGCCAAGGCGGTTCATAGCGATAGCAATCGCTTCATGCGCCTCTTTACTGATGGCACCATAACTCATAGCGCCTGCTTTAAAGCGTTTTACGATAGATTCTTCAGATTCAACCTCTTCAATAGGAATGCCGCCACCTACTGGGTAGTTCAATTCCATCAAGGAGCGCAATGTAACGTGGTAATCATTTCGAATTGCTTTAGAATACTCTTTATATTTAGCATAGTCGCCATTGATAAGGGATTCTTGTAACAAATCAATCGTCTTAGGGTTAAACAAATGCTCTTCCCCATCTTTTATAGGACCATACCAACCGCCTGGTTCAAGTACAGTTTCGTCGGATTTGAAAGCACGTTCATAACGAGCTAATGCTTCGTGTGCTACACCGCCAAGACCGATACCACCGATACGTGTTGGCGTATTTACGAAGAACTTGTTGATGAAGTTAGTATTCAAGCCCAAAGCTTCAAAGATTTGTGCGCCATGGTAGGAGCGAACTGTGGAAATCCCCATTTTGGACATAACCTTCATGATGCCGCCTACAGCTGCTTTGATATAGTTCTTTTCAGCTTCTTCAACCGTAATATCGCCAAGGCGTTTACGAGCTTGTAAATCGCGTACTGTTTCAAGTGCTAAGTATGGGTTAATAGCTGTTACACCATAACCAATTAATGTACAGAAGTGATGAACTTCGCGTGGCTCACCAGATTCGAGAATAAGACCGATTTCTGTGCGCAACACTTTATTGATCAAGTGATTATGAACAGCCGCTACAGCCAACAATGCTGGAATTGGTGCATGATTTTCATCGACGCCACGGTCGGATAAAATCAATACATTTTGTTCTGTACGTGCTGCCTCTTCTGCTTTTTCACATAATTCATTTAACGCATCGCGCAAGCCTTCAGCGCCCTTAGTTGGATCGAAGAGGATTGGCAATGTAACGGATTTCATGCGACGGCAGTCAAGAGCCTTAATGGATGCCAATTCTTGGTTAGTAAGGATCGGTGTACGCATGGACAATGCATAGGTACCAGCTTTGTTAGGATCTGTTAAGTTACCAGAGTTACCAAGCATAACGCGCGTAGATGTAACCATTTCCTCCCGAATGGAATCGATTGGAGGATTTGTTACTTGCGCGAACATTTGCTTGAAGTAGCTATATAACAATTGTGGTTTATCGGACAAGATAGCAAGTGGAGCATCGGCACCCATAGCGCCTACAGGATCCTTACCATCCTTTGCCATAGGTACGATCATACGTACAAGGTCCTCTTGAGTATAACCAAAGGCTTGTTGATGTTTGAATAAGTCTTCTACTTTTGGAATGTCACTTTCATCAGCTTGCGTAATTTCAGACAAGTGAATAACGTGCTCTTTTACCCATTCATCATATGGCAAGTCAGTGGCAACGCGTTGTTTGATTTCTTCGTCAGAAATAATGCGTTGTTCCTCTGTATCGATGAGTAGCATTTTGCCTGGTTCCAAGCGACCTTTAGCGCGAATATTTTCAGCGTTTTCGTTAACTACACCCACTTCAGATGCCATGATAACGCGATCATCAGTTGTTACATAGTAACGAGCAGGACGCAAACCGTTACGGTCAAGTACGCCACCGATAACAGTACCATCAGTGAAGCCCATAGCGGCAGGACCATCCCATGGTTCCATCATGAAGCTATTGAACTCGTAGAAGTCATGTTTTCTTGGCTCATGAGATTATTGCGTTCCCAAGGTTCAGGAATCATCATCATAATCGCATGAGGCAAGGAACGACCTGTCATGTGCAAGAATTCCAATGTGTTATCGAACATAGCGGAGTCAGAACCGCTGTCATCTACTACAGGGAATACTTTTTTAATATCTGGGAATAATGGAGATTCTGCTTTACCTTCACGAGCATTGATCCAGTTTACATTACCGCGGATAGTGTTGATTTCACCATTATGCACCAAGAAACGGTTAGGATGCCCGAGCCCAGCTTGGGAATGTATTTGTACTAAAACGGGAGTGAACCATAGCCAACGCAGATGTAAAGTCAAGGTCGCTCAAATCAAGGTAGAAGTCACGCAATTGACCAGGTGTTAACATACCTTTATATACGATTGTTTTAGAAGACAAAGATGCGATATAGAAATCGCTAGATAATTCCTTGCTCAACGGAATAATGCGTTTTTCCGCCAATTTACGAATGATGTACAATTTACGTTCGAATTCTTTATTATTCGTTACATCTGGACCTTTACCGATGAGAATTTGAATCATCCAAGGGCGAATAGCAGCCGCCTCTTGACCAACCTTTGTACCATCAACTGGTACTTCACGCCAGCCGAGAACAACTTGGCCTTCTTCGCGAACAACCTCTTCAAAAATGCGTTTTTGCTCGTTACGGAGACTTTCATATTTATGGGCAAAGACCATACCTACGCCGTAATCACCAGCGGAAGGCAAGTTAATGCCAAGCACTTCGCATTCGCGCTTAAAGAACTCATGTGGAATTTGTACCAAAATACCGGCACCATCCCCTGTATCCTTATCGGCGCCTGCACCACCACGGTGCTCAAGACGCTCTAAAATACGCAAACCATCATCGATAATATCATGGGATTTTTTACCCTTAATATTAACGACAAAGCCCATGCCGCACGCATCCTTTTCAAATTGGCTGCTGTACATACCATTAGCTTCGAGTCTAGCTTGATCTAGACGTTGTTGCTCAATTGTGCTCTGATTCATATCCATAACGTGCACTCCTTCATATCACTTGATCATCCCAAGCGCTGCGGCATCGTTCCGTTCGGGCTTGGTGAAAGTATAACTAACAAACTATTTCATGATAAATCCATAAACTTTATAGTCTATAGAATTTTATGTCTACGCATAGTATACACCTGTCCTCTGTGAATTGAAAATATAAAAAAAACATAGTCTATGCTTTTGATGCATAGACTATGCGTTTTTATCACTATTGTTTTTTGTATACAACGAATACACAATCATCAATTGAGCTTTTTTTGTTTTTCGTGGCACGCTCTATGTCCACATCTAGCGATTGAGCTTTCTTTATTTTACGTGGCATGCTCTATGACCACATCATCGTAGATTATAGTTTATGCTACTTATAAAAGCAATTACTATTTTTCACGACCAAAGTCGTACCCTACTTCACAGGTTACCGTCATAGGCTCATCCTCACCATAAGGCACAAAGGTTAATTCCGATGCATGCAAGCATTGACGTGTATAAGGTTTGTTACGTGTGCCATACATAGCGTCGCCAACGATAGGATGTCCAATGTGCTCCATGTGTACACGAATTTGATGAGTTCGACCTGTGAGCAATTTAAATCGCAGTAAAGTATGATCCCCATCATGACGAAGAACGGTATATTCCGTTTGTGCCGGTTGACCAAATTCATCGATGACACGGCGGTTATCAAATACGGGATCTACACCGATAGGCGCGTCGACAATACCATCTGAGTCAATGCGACCTTCTACAAGGCCAGTATAGATGCGATCGATACGACCAGCTTGTAGTTCATCTGTGTAGTACTGCTGCGCTTCCTTAGTTTTGCCAAAGAGAATGCAACCCGATGTGTCGCGGTCAAGGCGATGCACAGGGCGCACCTTATGGACTACGCCCTTTTTCGCATAATAACCTGCTACATAGTTGCTCAATGTACAAGACTTTGTTTGACCTGCCGGATGAACGAGCATAAAAGGATCCTTATTAACCACCAAGGTATGAGCATCTTCGTAGAGAACGGTAATAGGACCCTTTTCTACATCTACGCCATAATCCTTATCCTGTGGCAGTTCCAATGTTAAGACATCACCTTTTTTGAGGGACCGCTGAGAATGGGCTACACGGCTATTTACTTTTACCCGTTTCTTGCGGAACATCATTTGAATATCTCGAGAGGATAGAGAAAATCGTTCTTTTACATATTTAGAGACTGTTAATTCTGTCGGCTCTTTTACCGTATACGTTTTCCAGCTCATATTACCACCACTCGTTAATATATGTTTTTTGTTCGGGATAGAGGATATCGAAATAATCTAACCATTCTTCCCCGACTGAAAGTTTACCTTCAAAAGCAAGATCCCGTGCTGTGAGGGTTCCCATCAAAGAGTTGGCTCAAAGCGCCTACTTCAACAGTAAGATCGACTTCATCTTCAAGCGTATCAGATACTTTCTTAACAGTTGGCGTTAATGCACCGCCGTATTGTACTTCGTAGCGACCTTCATTCCATGCACAAAGGCTATCTTTAACGCCAAAGGTCAAAGTAATAGGCATCATCAATGCCTCTGGATTTACAGGAATCGCTTCAAGAGCCGCTTTCACATCAACAATACGACTCATCATATACGGCATAGTTGCATGGCCGCTTCTGCCATCTGGGTAGAAACGATAGTATGTATCGTGAAGACCTTCATTCCAACGGATAGAAGTGCCTTGGGAGCGATGATTGTAGAAGTAATTGAGTAATGCCCGTTGGTGCACGGCGTGTAGTGTACACTAATTCAGAAACAGGGATTTCAGGTTGGCCTAAGCGATATACAGCATACCCTTCGATAACACTTTCATCATTGCGAACAACAGCGATGTTTACACCTTCTGCAAAGAAGAAACTGCCAAGCAAGCGTTTCCATTCTTTTTCACCGCGCTCTGCATAACCAGATAAACGCGCTGTATACGCTTTATACACTGGATCTAGCAAGGTCCATTGATCTACGCTATTAAGCAGGCCAAAGCTCAAGGATTTATCCGTCATAGGGCGCAAGTCTTCAAGAGACATGGTGTTCACCCATTGATGAGCATAGAGTTCCCAACCATATTGTTGGTAAAAAGCAGCCTTGGAAGGCATTAAAATCGTCATAGCTTGACCGCGCTTACGAAGTTCCTCTAATGTAGCAGTCAACAACGCACCACCTACACCTCCACGGCGTGCCTGCCGGATGTGTGGCAACACCTACCATATAACTTGTAGGCAGTACAGCACCGCGTACATTAAGATTATATTGACGCAAATGAACTGTACTTAACAACTGGTCTTGTTCTAGACCAACCATTGTATGTTCTGGTTCATAGCAATTTGTAAAATAATATTGGAAGAATGGATCTTCCTTAGGTTCAAAGCAGTACGCCCATAGATTTTCCACATGTGGCGTATCTTGAGCCGTTGCAATTCTAAATTCCATAATTATGTCCTCGTTATATCATAAAGGCCTCTATCTATCGCATCGCATCGCATCGCATCGCATCGCATCGCATCGCATCGCATCGCATCGCATCGCATCGCATCGCATCGCCATGATGATACGCAATTTACATACAAATAGATAGGCTAACACTTCTATTATAACAAAATGAGCTATGAAGCACATCGACTTCATAGCTCAGATTTTTATTTACCGCCTGTCGCATTATCTGCTTCGTTAGCATATACTGCGTCATATTTTTCAGCAAAGTGATCTGGGTTGTAAGATTCCTTTGCTTGACGAAGGCCAGGTAATCCCATGTCTTCTTCACGGTTGATGAATTCGACTTCGCTAAATTCATGACGAATGAATTCATTGTTAATCGCTTGGTACAAACCGCGAATATCTGGATTTGCTTTTTCAATATGAATCAAAGCAATTCTATCATTTAAGATTTCACCAATACTGAAAGCTTCCACACGGCCAAACAATTTAATGGCGCCGCCTTTAAGGCCTAGTGTGTCCCAGTTATCGAACAACAAATTGATTGCTACTAATTCGTCTTCGATACCTTCTTCGTGGTGAGTTTCCACCCAAGATGCTGCTGTTTCGCGACATAATGGAATGATATCTTCCGTAATTGGCAAGTACTCATAATTGGAATATTGCATGCGGAATTGGTTCAAATGGTTTTTCTTTTGACGGAATTTCTTACCGGACAAATTGATAAGATCTTCAGACTTGTAAATGTATTCGTAGTTATCGCGGTCAGGGGTGAACTCATAGCGACCAGGACAAAGGTCTTCCATACGCTCTTTAACAGCTTTGCTAACACCTTTAAAACGGAATGGCAATTTATTTTCTACGAACCATTCTTTAGCGCGCAATAAACCATCAAGGAACTTTGCATCTTTACCAGCAAACGGAGGCAATAGGAATGGTTCACGCTTACCGCCACCTTGAATGTACAACACGCCATTTTCTTCAGCCCAACGGATACCGTACGGATCTTGCCACATGAACAATGTAGTGAAACAGTTATCAGATGCTTCATAATGATGTTGTTCAAAATACCTATCGATTAATGGTTTGTCTCTTAATTCAAAACGTTTAAATTCTAAAATAATAATCCCTCCTATCAGATTCCTCTTACGAGGTTGCTTTCACAGTGTGTGAAAGTTTTCTTGCCATCATGCATTCAACATATATTAAAACTTTAGTACAGAACCTTACAGTTCGCAATTACAATTTTACAGATTCGCCTAACACAAAGGTTCCATCAGTTGTGATAACCTTGTCACCTGCGTTTAGACCAGAAATAATAGCTACATCATCACCTTCTGTGATGCCTACCTCTACGACGCGTACGTCTACTGTATTATTTTCAGTCAATACATAGACATATTTGCCGTCAGAGTTTTCACGAACCGCCTTAGACGGTACGGTCAACATTTTTGCTTTCACATTAGATTCTATAACGAGTGTATAGAATTCGCCAGCCTTAATGAGGCCTTTGTCATTATTGAAAGTTGCTTTCACCAATACGCTAGGCACAGTTTCAGGTTGCGTAATATCTACATAAGTTAATTCACCTGGTAATTCTTGTTCAGCCACCTTGAGGAGCACCTTCATGCCATTTTTTGCCTCCGGTGTGCCGAGTTTCATCGCCGCATCACGAGGGATGCTGAGAGATGCTACCATCGGTGTGGTTTGTTGTATCATCATAAACGGACGATCTGCAATCGCCATTTGACGGTCTTCGTTATAAATAGCCGTCACCGTACCTGCTATAGGAGCTACAATTGTGGATGCAGCCATTTGTGCCGATACTTGAGCGATTTGTGCTTCGATGGCTGCTACATTAGCGCCACCGCCACCACCGCCAGTTGTTACTGTCGTAGTTTGTGGTTGAGATCGTTCCACAATGCGATCATATTCTTTTTGTGTAATCATGCCTGCTTCACGCATTTTCTGTGCCTGTGCTAATTGCGCACTATCTACGGACGGCGCCGTCGTAGTCGTCACAGATGTCGCATATGATTGCGATTGAGCTTGCGCTAACTGACCTTGTAAGGATGCCAGCTGTTGTTGTAAAGCCGCTGTATCTACAGTTGCCAAGGTTTGGCCTTGCTGTACTTGGTCGCCTACTTTCACAGCATATACGACCTGCCCTGTTAAGGTCGGCGTTACTGTCGCCTTATTAAGGGCTGTTACATTGGCATCATTATGTATCTGCAACGGCATATCCTTGTATGTTACGTCAGTAACGGATACCGTCTTTGTACCGCAACCGGCAATGGCCAGCACCATTATCATAACACTAAGCATAGCAATTACAGAACATAAACGATTGATTTTCATTCTGTCACTTCCTATCATATTGATTTTTATCAATACCTTAGTATATCATAAAATCAATTAGAATTGTATGAAAGCTAATTTCTTTAATTTATGGATATAACGGAGGTTCTCATGGAAGAACGGATGGACTTTAGAATATTAAACAACGGCAGCTTTATTCCTTCTATCGGTTATGGCACTTATAAAACAGGCTCCGAAGGAGAAACAGAGCAAGCCGTTGCTAATGCACTTGGCGTAGGCTACCGCTTGCTCGATACAGCCGCTTACTACGGCAATGAAGAAGCAGTTGGTCGAGGTATCAAAGCATCTGGCGTTAATCGTACAGATATCATTATTACTACAAAAATTTGGCACACCGATGCAGGCTATGATAATACGATGCGCGCTGTTGAAAGTTCTCTAAAAAAATTAGACACTAATTATATCGACATTATGCTCGTACACCAACCTTTGGGCGATTACTACGGCTCATGGCGCGCTATGGAGGAGTTATACGACCAAAACGTATTGCGTGGTCTAGGTCTCTCTAACTTCTACGAAGATCGCCTCATCGACTTGCTATACCACTGTAATGTAAAACCCGTGGTGAACCAAATCGAGTGCCACCCGTTTAACCAACGGCAGTCCTTATTACAATTAATGCGTAAACATCAAGTAGTAGGCATGGCGTGGTCTCCATTTACTCGTGATCGCCAACCGATTTTCGACCACCCGATCATTAAAAGCTTGGCCGAAAAATACGGTGTCACAAAACACCAAATCATCTTACGTTGGCATATCCAACGAGGCATCATTCCATTGCCAAAGGCAAATAGCGTAAGTCATATGGAAGCTAACTTTGATGTTTTCGACTTCAAGCTTACTAACATCGACATGGACGTTATGGAATTATTAGATCAACAAGACTTCTTGGAAGATCATCACACCGCACCAGGTCTAGAAAGATTATTACAACTAAGATAAAAAAGAAAACCACTTATATCTCTGCCTAAAAAGGTTAGATATAAGTGGTTTATTTTATTGTAATTTATTTAGGCACATTAAAGACGGCTTGTATAAGTATCATATACATTACAGTGCCCGCCCCAATAGACATGAACATATTTCGCTTCCATAGATGCATGCCAACGGTTACTAATAAAGCAATAAGTTCTGGAATGCCATAAGGATAGGAAAGCACAATTGTATCTTTAAAGGTATAAACAACAAGCATACCCATAACAGCTGCAGGCAATGCCTTACCTAAATACTGTACAAAATCTGGTGCCTTTTTACCAGGTGGAAAAATAAGAAAAGCGGAGAAACGTGTAAGTAATGTAGCTGCTACGACAATAGCTACGGTAATGACCATTTCAAAACTAGTCAAGATGTACACCTCCCCACTTATACGCAATATAACATACTATGAGCATACACCCCATAGAGGCAAGCATAAACAAGGATTTTCCCGTCAACAGAAGCATGGCTAGGGCTACAACGGCTCCAACAGCACCAAAGCCTCGGATATTATTACTTTTAGCATTAAATAACATTTCAAGGAATATAACAATAAATAAGCCAGGTAATACAAAACCAATACCACGCAAATCTACAGATGTTAATAAATCACCAAACAATCCCCCTACAAAGGTACTCACCACCCAAAAGGTATAATTAAGCCACGATACATGGAAGTAGAACCATTTTTCATCCACATCATCGGGCAACTTCGTAGATACATTAATTGCAAAGCTTTCGTCACACATCCAGGCAACGGTAGGAAACCATTTCCACCCCATATTCACATATCTCTGTAATGCAGATAAACCATAGAAAAAATGGCGCCCATTAACAAACAAGGTCAGCATAAAAGCATTTACAGGATCAAAGCCTGCCATCAGCAGCCCAATAGTTACGAACTCCATAGAGCCTGCAAAAATTGTACTAGCCAAAACAGGGGCTGTCCACCAAGGCAATCCCTGACTGGTAGCATACAAGCCAAAACCTAATCCAAGGAAGAAGAAGCTGAGCCCCATAGGAATCATTATAGGAAGCGCAAAAGAAAAGGCACTTCGATGTTTTATTTCATTCAAGGATTTTCTCCTTTCGAAATCATACATTATATATTATGTAAACGATAGTCAAAACTAATCTTAGTCCTCTCTAGACGATAAAACTAATTTGAACAATAATAAAAGACACCATATGGTGTCTTTTATATAAGCTATTATATTATACATTGTATATAATTAGTGTCAAATTTTGATGGCTTTAACCAAATGTATTATAAGGCACGCGTTAAAATTTCGCGAGCCACTTCTGGTGTGACATCACCTTTTTCACCAAGTCGAGTCATACCATGGTCTTCCAATTGTTTCACAATTTTATCAACTGCTTCTTCGCCAAGACCATAATCTTTCAAATGCGTTGATACGCCAAGGGACTCGAAGAATTCACGCGTTTTAGCAATAGCCTTATCTGCTTTTTCTTCTGTTGTGCCTTCTGTAATATGCCATACACGAGTAGCATATTGTGCCAATTTTTCAAGCTTGTCTGCTTTTTTCACTTCTAATAATGCAGGCAATACAATAGCTAATGTAATCCCATGATCAAGATGGTACGTCGCAGTTAACTCATGACCGATAAGATGTGTTGCCCAGTCTTGTGGCACACCGGCACCAATCAAGCCGTTTAATGCCAAGGTAGAAGCCCACACGTGGTTAGCACGAATATCGTAGTTTTCTGGATTTTCTACCGTTTCTTTACCGATTTCAATCATAGTTTTTCAAAATACCTTCGCTGAAACGATCTTGAATACGGCCCTCTACAGGATATGTTAAATATTGCTCTGTGGTATGCACAAAGGTATCAATAACGCCATTCTTAACTTGTTTTTACAGGCAATGTGAAAGTCAATGTTGGATCAAGCATGGAGAACTTAGGGAATACTAAGCTACTGAACACAGGGAATTTACCGTCACCATAAGTAATAACGGCACCATTATTCATTTCAGAACCTGTGGCAGGTAGAGTCATAACTGTACCAAATGGCAATGGACTTGGCACCATTTCCACTGGAACCTCTGGTACACCAGCTTTCATAACTTCAATAACAGGACCATCATAAGTGGCGCCCATAACGATAAGTTTTGTAGCGTCTACTACAGAGCCGCCACCTACAGCGAGAACGAAATCTACTCCATGTTCTTTAATGAAAGCTACCGCACGTTCACAAGTTTCAAGAGATGGGTTTGGCTCAATACCGCCGAATTGTTCTACCTTGCGATTGCCAAGGGCTTTCACAATACGATCAATAAGGCCACTGCGCACAGCAGATCCACCGCCGTAAGTAATGAGCACCTTTGCATCCTTTGGTACCAATGCATCTAATTCATCTAAACGGTCTTTACCGAATACGATATGGGTTGGATTATAAAAATCAAAGTTAAACATGGTAGCCTCCTATATAGACCTAGATCCACAGTTAAATTAATTGTAATACTTATATTAAATTGTAATGCGTATATTAAACTGTAACGTTTAAATTAAGTTGCATAAAATTTATTGATTATATTATACCATTTTTCGATATTTTTAGATATGCTAAAAGCTATTATTATAATTACCTATTTATATTTAGCCAGCTATCAGTATCGGTATCATAATTTACGTGTTAATTACATAATTTATGTGTTAATTACATAATTTACGTGCTAATTACATGCTAAGGTATATAACTTTAATCTATAGCTAACTCATATGTATTTCTCTATATACAAAATCCAACTCACATGATAGGATATTTACATTACATATGTTGTAGAAAGGGATGTTATTATGAAATTAAAAAAATTTATTGCCCCTCTCCTCGTTGGTGTACTTGCATTCGCCATCGCTGGTTGCGGCAACAATACTAATCAAGCAGGCCAAACGCCTAAAGAAGTAAAAATCGGTGCTACTGCAGGTCCTCATGCTCAAGTAGCTGAAGCAGTTGCCAAAGAGGCTAAAAAACAAGGTATCGACCTTAAAGTAGTAGAGTTCTCCGATTATGTAACACCAGATAAAGCTCTCGCTGATGGTGACATTCAATTAAATGCGTATCAACACGTACCATTCATGGAAAACTTTAACAAACAAAACGGTTCCAAATTAGTAGCTATCGGCAAAACTATTTTGATGCCAATGGGTTTATACAGTAACTCTGTACGTAGTGCGGCTGACGTTCCAGAAGGCTCCATCGTAGCGATTCCAAACGATCCAACTAATGGTGGTCGTGGTCTTGCACTATTGGCTAAAGCAGGTCTTATTACTTTGAAAGACGGCGTTGGCTTCAAAGCAACTGTAGCAGATATTACATCTAACCCTAAAAATCTTCAAATCCAAGAGTTAGAAGCAGCTCAATTGCCTCGTAGCCTAGATGACGTTGTAGTAGCAGCGATTCCTATGAACTACGTTCAAAGCGCTGGTCTTAACGTAGAGAAACAAGGTTTCTTCTTAGAACCTAAAGATGAGCCTTTAGCGGTTATGATCCTTGCTGTTCGTGAACAAGACAAAGACAACGAAACATACAAAAAAATTGCAGACATCTACAAATCTGATGCCATCAAACAATTCATCAATGATACTTTCAAAGGTACCATTACATCTGCAAACTAAATAAACAAGAACCGATCTCTATCAAACTAGAGGTCGGTTCTTTTATTTATAATGCCAAAAAGCGATACCCTAATCAATTTAGAGTATCGCTTTTATTTTATTCTTCCGTATCGAAGGTAACATCTAGTGGTTGACGTTCCACGATATTGCGATAACGAACGCGTGGATAGCCCATCAAGATGGCACCAGCGATAATCTTATCCTCTGGTACACCTAAAAGCTCCAACAATGGTTCGTATTCTGCTTCGCCTGCATGTTCAAAGAAGCCTGCCCAACAAGTACCAAGACCTAAAGTTGGTGCATAAAGCTCTGCATAAGACAAGCAAGAGTGCCCGCTATCATGAGTGCGATGAATATCTTTTTTAGAACCGATTGCAACTACGAGAGCTGGCGCATCGCGCAAGATGTATTCCTTGCCTTTATCTACTTCCGCTTGAGCAGCACGAGCATACAGACGCATGATAGGTGCTGTTTTGCAGCTAAGTGCATCCACTCAAGAACGAGATCAGCAATGCGACGCAATTTTGTTTGTCACGTACTACGATATACGAAATACCTTGTGTATTAGTTGCTGTTGGCGCCATTCTTGCAACGTTTAACACTTTGCGAATGAGCTCAGCAGGAACTGGTTTATTTTGATAGTTACGAATAGAGCGACGACTGCGTAAAAACAACTCAGCTTGCTCTGGCGTTAACTTAGGCTCCTGTGTAATATCGATTTGCTCCTTACGCGGTGTCAAGTCGCTGTCGAGAGCAAGTGTGGGACATACGGAAATACAATGCCCACAAGAGATACAACCTCCCTTGCCAGTTATAGGCCCATCATCGGACATCACCAGCAATCCTGTCGGACAGTCAGCTACGCAAAGGCCGCATCGTGTACAGACTTCTGTATTGACGGTAAATAACATCTGATAAATCCTCCAAAAACTACTATAAAGGTTATTATAACACAATTAATCAAGGGTTATCTAGGCGACGTACTCTTTTGAAAATCAGCCAACCTATTTTGATGGGGCCCCGTTACATTTCGACAACCTAGTAAAAAAAGTACCAATATACTTGCTTGCTCCGTTCTTCGCAATGTCGCTGCACAAGTATATTGGTACTTTTTTATTACTATATTTATAAAGACGTCCCATCAAAATAGGTATACCGACCATTAAATACGTAACCCCTAGATAACCTGATTAATTCCTATAAAAAGCTTTATAGTAGTGGCGCCATGCCCTCCATCCCCCACCAAAAGCAGATTGAGTAAATGTCAGATGTAGCTTATGATGGGGCGTCATCAATATATAGAAGGAGATTAGTCGCTTGCTATGGGACTGGTTAACAGCAGGTGTTATAAAAATAAAACTAGGTATTTCTGCAGCGACTTTACGAAGGACGGAGCAAGGAGATACCTAGTTTTCTAAAAGCTTCCCCCGCCCCACCAAAAGCAGATTGAGTAAATATCAGATGTAGCTTGTGATGGGGGAATCAGCAATATATGGTGGGCTATTAGTCGCTTGCTATGGGACTGGTTAACAGTAGGTGTTATAAAAATAAAACTAGGTATTTCTGCAGCGACTTTACGAAGGACGGAGCAAGGAGATACCTAGTTTTATTTTTAATTGAGTTGTCGTGATGAAACGGGGCCCCATAGCAAACGACTTAACTACAGCTTATATGGTGGGGCCCCATCACAAGCGGAGAAAGCATTTACTCAAATGCTTTTATAAGTTCCATGTATTCCCCTTTGTGTGTCAGTCTCCAGGTCCCAAAGTCAGGTTCTGGGGCTTCGTTTAGTTTATTGGCTAGTGCTTCCATAAATTCAGGGATTTTTGTAGCCACGATATGCCCTGCCATTTTGCCAAAGTTTTCAGATCCCATGTGTTCGGATCCGCCATCAACTAACATAAAGGATGTAGTAGGCTTTTTATCTACTAGTTTAACAGAGCCGTGGAATCCAATTTCACCAATTTGGTGTGTACCACAAGAGTGCGGACATCCAGAGATGTGTAAACGAGGGAGTTTTCTGGTATCTACACCCTTCGCTTCAAGGTGTGTAAAGATTGCTTTTAATAGACCATTGGAGTCTTGAATCCCGATTTGGCATACCGTAGAACCTACACAGGATACGGAACGACGGAATTCATTGATAGCACTATCATCTGTCAAGTCTGCGATCTTACGTGCTTCATCAGCGGTGAGATTGATGAAATACAGTGATTGATCAGGTGCAATACGAGCTTCAACTTGGTCTAATGTCACTGCATAATCAAGAGCAGATAAGAGATGTTCAACGTTTGCATCACCACCGACTGGATGATATTCCACATAGTAAAGGCCTTCTTGTTTTTGCCGATAAATACGATGGTTCACCACAGAGTCGTCGCGTTTACCCGTTTTTGTAATTTCATAGGCGTAATCAGCAGGATTTATCCTTAGCTGTTCTACCTCTTTTACCATAGCCAAGGTTTCTTCATAGGTTTTGATGAAAGCTTCGGCTCCACCCATTTCAGCCGGCATGTAACGTGTACGAGCTTTACCACGGTTCTTGAAATTACCGTGATTAGCAAATACCATAAGCATAGCTTTCACATAATACAATACATCCTCAGGTTGCACATCGTGAGCCACAGGAATACCCATGCGAGGGTTTGGTCCTAGTCCACCGCAAGCATAGACATCAAAGGTATTATGTTTTGTTAAATTAAATCCAAGATCTTTAAACGTAGTGTGTGGCGTACTGTCAAAACCATTGTCGATAGCCATTTTAAATTTACGGGGAAGCTTGATATAAAACATTTGCTCCATAAGAAACTCGCTAATAGCCGCCGCATACGGTGTAATATCTAGGGTTTCTCGAGGATCAATGCCCCTTAGAATACTGGCCACCACATTAGGGTTATCACCACCAGCACCACGATTATATATACCATGTTCATGACACTCTTTAAAAAGATTTAGTATTGTATCACCATCAAGACCATGCATTTGTAAACATTGACCAGTCGTAAAGTGCACATGCTGTAAATTGTATTTACGAATTGATTCCGCCAAAAACTGCATATGCTCACGCGTCATGCGGCCTCCATTAAAACGCCAACGGCTCATACTAGAGTTAGCACCCCGTTCCGCGTAGCTACCAAACGCACCAGATTCACCTTTATAATCTGCGATAGACATTTCTTTTTTATAAAACTTATGCGTCATATCTTCAAACTTTGGATAATCTGCAATTAATCGATCTTTCAACTCTTGTGTAATCATACTATTACCCTCTTGGCTTATATCTATTAAGCATAATTCATAACTTTGTAATGGTTAGTATACCATACACGCATAACTATGTTTGTAGCTAAGCTCACAAATTTAAATGCCGAATACTAATACTATAATTTACAATCTGTAATAATTATTACTTTTAAAATCAATATCTCTAGAACATTAAAGACAAAAAAAGAACAGCCCGAAAGCTGTTCTCTTATGTTAAGTTCTGAAATTATAGTAACGGTACTAGATTAACTAGTCCAGGTCATATCCTACACTTGAGGATTATACGCGACCTTCGTTAGGGTTATTATAAGCCTCTTTATCGATAGTACCCATGATTTTATCTACTACGAGAGCATTTGTTAAGGAACCGGATACGTTCAAACATGTACGGCCCATATCGATCAATGGATCGATAGCAAGGATCGGACTGATAGATGTGAAGTACGCACCAAGGCCTGTACCACTAAGAGATACGGATGCAGCCATTGTAGCAGTACCAGGAACGCCTGCGATACCAACGGAACCGATTGCGATAACGATAACACTCATGATGTACATAGTCATATCGAATGGAATATTCGCTACGTTAGAAATGTACACTACAACAAGTGCTGGGAATACGCCGGCACAACCTTGCATGCCTGCAGTAGTACCGAAGGATGCTACTGTATTAGCAGTTGTTGCATTTACGCCAAGACGTTTTGTCAATGTTTCAACAGTTAACGGCAATACGCCCATAGAGGAACGGGATGTGAAAGCCAACAACAATGGAGCCTTCGCTTTCTTGAAGTATGTAATCGGGTTGTAACCAAAGCTAGCAATCAAGATAGCTTGAACAACGAACATAATCAAGATACCAACGTAAAGTAATACTACGAATAAGCCCATATCAAGGATAGCTTGTAGGCCACGAGTTGCCAATGTAGAAGCTAACAATGCAACTACACCGTATGGCATAAGGCCAATGATGAAGTCTGCTACCCAAGAGATCAATTGGTGAAGCTCATCAAACAGTTTAGTAAAAATCTCCATGGAGTTTGTGCCAGTTTGTTTTAATAGACGAGCTACGCTACCTAAGATAATAGCGAACACCACGATACCGATAACATTTGTTTCAGCAGCCGCTTGAATTGGGTTGCTTGGAATCAACGCACGGAATGTATCAACCATCGGTTTAATTTCACGAATCTTTTTACCGGATTCGACGATATCAAAGCCTTGACCTAAACCAAAGGCGTTACCTAAGATAAGGCCGACCACAGCAGCAACTGCTACCATGCCAAGGTTTGTAGAAACCATTGCCACTACTAACTTCTTAAGATTAGCACCTGCTTCCATGTGCAAAATAACGTGTACAATGGAGATAAAAACGATAGGAATAACAAGCATGCGGATTAAGTCGATGAAGCCACCACCTACTAGGGAGAACCACTTCGTACTTTCCTTGATATAAACAACTTTAGTTGGATCATCAGGGAAGCCTGCAATAACTTGAATTGCTACACCAAGTATAGCACCGACAATAGTACCAATAATAACGAGATTACCGAAGGATGTGCCCTTGCGTTGCAATACAAAAATACCAATTAACGCAAGTACAAACACTGCGATAATACCAATACTCAATGGATTGCTTAACATGAGGTAATCTGTAAAGAATGGAATATTCATAATACACCTCTTTAATTCATATCACAATAATAGGTTATGAATTTAGTATAGCATATATCGAAAAAAATACAAGTACAATATTCGTGTTTTTATAATAAAATATTTATTTTTATTTTGCAATATACAGACATATAAAAGGCGACCTTCCAAGGAAGATCGCCTTTATTGTATCTAGTTATTATATTATCTATTAACTAAGATATATGTAACGCGGATAGGACCATGAGCACCATCTACAGTTACGAGCTCGATATCTGCCGTACGAGACGGACCGGAAATCAAGCAAATATTCGTAGGGAATTTGGATGGATCGTTGTGGTAACGTTCAGCCAAGTTTTCCATTGTTTGTGTCATGCGTGGGTTGATTTTATCAGTATATAATACAGCAACATGAGTTTCTGGCAACAAGCTGATTGCACGACCAGACTCTTCACCAGATGCTTGTACTACAGTAGCTGTTTCAGCAATACCACAGAATGGAAATGTAATACCGATATCTGCATTGGCAGTGTTGGAGATACATTCTTCACGACCTTTAGCTGGATCCCATTGGAAGTACGTACGAACACCACCATTAGAAGCCGCGTCTTTTTCGAATAATTCTTTTAATTTATATTCTTCAACCTCAGAAGTGCTTGGGAAGATTACCTTACCATTACCACGTTCTTCGATAACAGCCATAATAGTTTCACCCAATTTATCAGGTGTAGTATCTACGAATTTTGTACCTACTCGTTCACATTGCTCTTTGAACATAGTGATAACTTGTTCACGAGATAATTCTTTGAACATATTTTCTTGAGGACCATGGCTATAATCAAAAGCCGGTACAAATGTAGGCACTTGATCACGGCCTAATGCACGAGATAAACGTGCAACAAATTGATTACGTTTAACTTCATCCATTATTTTTTCTCCTTTTTCTTGTTCTTTTCATGTTCAGCATATAAATCACGGAATTTCTTGAACTTCAATGTACCCATTTCTTTGGATTTAGTCCAGCCATTCATTACTGGAACAGCTTGAGTCCATGTAGGCATATTGCCTTCTTTGTTACTAATTAAGTTCATGCCGATAGCGCCAGCTTTTGTACCAAGATCGAACAATGTGGAGTTGCCGAACATCTTAGCAGCTGCAGTGAAGATAGCTTCTTCAGCTTTTGGACGAGTTTTTTCGATGTCAGCCATAATGTGACGGTGTTCCATCAACAACTCATGCAATGGAATAGCTACTGGACAGTTTTCTGTACATGCGCCGCACAATGTGGAAGCGTATGGAAGATCGCCTGCTACATCGTAACCTTTGAACAATGGAGTCAATACAGCACCCATTGGGCCTGGATATACGGAGCCATAACCGTGACCAGAAATGTGGCGGTATACAGGGCAGATATTCATACATGCACCACAACGGATACAACGAAGCATTTCTTGGAATGTACCACCCAAGATACCGGAACGACCGTTGTCGATGATAATGATATGAGTTTCTTCAGGGCCATCAGCTTCACCAGCGCGAGCAGGACCAGTCATCATGGAGAAGTAGTTGGAAATTTTAGCACCTACTGCAGAGCGGTTCAACATTTCCATCATAACGTCAAGAGCTTTGAAGTTAGGAACGATACGCTCAGTACCTAAGAAGATCAATTGAGTCTTAGGAATGGAACTTGCCATACGACCGTTACCTTCATTGGAAACGATAGTACAAGTACCGGACTCAGCTACCGCAAAGTTACAACCGTTAACGCCTACGTCAGCTTTCAAGAAGCGCTCACGTACATAACCACGTACGAAGTGAGTCATTTCTGTAGGGTTTTCAGTACCTGTGTAACCTAATTTTTCAGCGAAGATTTCGCGGATTTTGTTACGTTCAAAGTGAAGACCTGGTACTACGATGTGAGATGGAGGACTTACTGCAGTTTGCAAAATAAATTCAGCCAAGTCAGTTTCGTTTACTTCGATACCAGCTTCTTCTAAAACTTCGTTCAAACCAATTTCTTCAGTTAAGATAGTTTTGGATTTTACGATCATTTTTGCTTCGCGTTGACGAAGGATATCTAAAGCGATTTGAGTCGCTTCTTTATCGTCGAATGCAAAGTGAACTTTAGAACCAGCTTTTTCAGCATTTTCAGCAAATTGATTTACATAGTAATCCAAATGATTAAGTACATGATCGCGAATTTCAGCTGCTTCAGCGCGGAAATCTAACCATTCAGGAACATCCGCAACTACTGTATTACGTTTATCATAAAACACGTCTTGTGCTTTTTTGATGGCTGCTACTTTGAAATCGTCAGCCAAACATTCTTGTATACGTGTTTTATAGGGGCGATTGTCATATATAAGTGCCATGTCGTCTCCTCCTTAACGGCAGTTTAAGATTTCAGCAATATGCATTACTTTGATACGGCGATCGATTACGCCTTCTTTATGAAGACGATCAAGCATACCAGCGATGTTCATCAAGCACGCTTGGTCAGAACCAGAAATAACGTTAGCACCTGTGCCAGCAATTTCCAATGCTTTTTCGCGTGTCATAACTTCACTAATTTCAGGGTTTTTAACGGAGAAAGTACCGCCGAAACCGCAGCAACGGTCTGCACGTGGTAATTCGATCAAGTTGATATCTTTAACGTTTTTAAGGAGTTTGAAAGGAGGCTCTTTAATGCCCATCAAACGAGTTACGTGGCAAGATGTGTGGTATGTAACGGAGTCGTTGAAACGAGCACCTACATCTTCTACACCTAATACGTCAGTAATGAATTGAGTGAACTCGTAAATTTTGCCGCTCAATCGTTCTGCACGTGCCAACCACTCAGGTTGATCTTTCAAGAAATGATGATATTCATCACGGATTGCAAATGCGCAAGAGCCGGACATGCTGACTACATATTCAGCGTTCTCGAAGCATTCGATTGTGTTCTTAATAGCGTCCATAGCCGCTTCATTGTAACCAGAGTTAGTGAACATTTGTCCACAACATACTTGTTTCTTAGGAACTACGAGCTCGCAACCTAATCTTTCAAGTACTTCTACACCAGCCATGCCCACATGTGGGTAGAACATGTCAATCAAACACTGTTGGAAAAGATGAATTTTCATATTATCGTCCTCGTCTTTTCTAGTACTTAACCTAATAAAAAATTTTGATATGTATGCGTTATGGCAAGAATTCTAATGAAATTTTTCAATAATTTTCTGCCCGAAACATTACTTATGCTTTCAAATAAATATTCAAAAGCTTTATCGATATAATTATAAATTAATCCTATAGAAAATGTCCAAAGGATTGCTATATTCGTATGTACCCTTTTAATTCTTATATCGTTATGACTTTTTGTAATAATAAACATTGTTTTTTATCACATCCATTATTTTATTTATCAATTTTTCTTGTAAAAGCTATATAAAACCTAGATTTTGCGAATGTTTATCATTTCGCATTTTAAAAGGTCAAAAAACCTTATTTTTACCGTAATTCATCGTATTTTTACATAAATAGCAGTAGAATCTCAAATTCATGTAAATTTTATCCTTATATATTACATTTTCTTATAGTAGTGTATAAATTTAAAAAGTGTTATAATTTATTTTATATAAGTATAGTTTGAAAGGAGCCTTTTTCAATGAAACTAAATAAATTATCTTTGTCCTTGGCAATCACATTGGCCCTTGGTTCCACATTCGGCATGGCTCACGCTGAAACAACCGCGGCACATACAAAAGCAAAAACAACAACAGTAACAAATACACAAGCTAAAGCAACACCTGCGAAAGCTACAACTGCTAAAACAACTGCAAAAAGCAGATACTAAAGCTACAGAAGCTAAACCAGCTACAGCTGAAAAAGCTACTGAAGCAAAAGCGGAAGCTAAACCTACGGCAAAAAGCAACAGAAGCTAAAACAACAACTAAAGCTAAAGAAGCATTGCCAGCAGGCGTGTACACAGACACTAAAGACAACTGGGCACGCGATGCGATCCAAGCGATGTCTCAAGCTGGTTACCTTTCCGGTTACTCTGACAATACTTTCAAACCTAGCGCTCAAATCACACGTGAACAAGCAGCTGCTATTTATGGTAAAGTGTTGCAACACAACTTAAACGAACAAGAATTAGCTGATATCGTAACTAAAGAATCCGCTACTTCCTACTCTGACGTAGAAGCAGATCGTTGGTCTAACTCCGCTATCAAATTGGTAAGCGCTGCAGGCGTTATGCAAGGCACATCTAAAACAGCTTTCACACCTAGCAAAACTATGAACCGTGAAGAGTTTGTTGCCTCCGCAGCTAGCTTAGCTAAAAATTAAACATTACAACTCCTGTAAAACAGAAAAAATAAGATTTAAAGATGAAGATAGCATTTCTTTAGATTATGTGGCAGATATTAACTACATGGCAGAACGTGGCATTGTAGCGTCTGGCACAACAGAAAACTTTAACCCTAAACAACCTGTAACAAGAGCACAAGCGGCTACAATTTTGAACCGCATGCTTAACGGTGCTGGCCTTGCTACACCAAAACACGCTGCACCTGAAGCTAAAGCTGAAACAGCTGTAAAAGAAGATGCTAAAAAAGTAGAAAAAGCAGTTGAAAAAGATGCATCCAAAGTAAGTAAAGATGCAAAAAAAGACGTAGCTAAACTAGATAAAGACGCTAAAAAAGATGCTGCAAAAGCTGATAAAGCGGTAAAAGAAGATGCTAAGAAAGCGGAAAAAGCTGCTAAAGCTGATGCTAAAAAAGTAGAAAAAGACGTAAAACACAATAAAAGCGAAGCAGTAGCTCAAAAAACTGAACCTACGCGCACAGTTCGCCCTGTTCGTCGCAGTACTTTAAAAGCACTCGATCAAAAACAACAATCCTCCTTGGAAGATAAAGTATTCGTAGAGTTAAATAAAACTTACAAAACACCAGAAGCTTTCCAAGATTATGGTGTAATGTACTGGCGTGACAACCAATTACACGTAGCGTTGAAAACAGATAGCGATATTTCCACAGTAAAAGCTAACCTTGCTTCCCGTGGCGATTCCACTGTTAATAACTACGTTGTAGTTGAACCATCCCAATACAGCCAAACTGAATACGATGCAATCGATGCGAACTTCCGCAACTACTACAGCAAAAACGAAAAAGCTGGCACAATCTTAGCTACATTCCCTGATGTAGAAAACAACCAACTTTACGCTGTAGTATCCACTGCATCTAAAGACACTCAACAAGGAATCTCTAAATTATTCGGTTCCAAAGTAAAAATGACAGTAAAACGCTAATCGGCGTTACACTTAACCAGCCAAGGCAGCGTATACTCGATAGTATTACGCTGCTTTGTTGTATATCACTATGCATGTCCCTATTGACTATATTACGACGAATATAGATTTTTATGCTGGTGAAAGTTTATATTCTACGGCTATCGAGCGTTAGCCTTTACCAAGATTAGGAAGGATTTTTATGTACAAGAATACCTCTTACACATTACGTGCCCTTGTTTTAGGCACATTATTAGCTGCCACAGGCCTTGGTTTTGCCTCTGCCAATACAACAACTACGACTAATGCTCCTACAACTACAATTAAATCTACTAAAGCTGAATCTACTTTACAAGCCCCTACAGTTGGCTCCGCTAAAGCAGCTCCATCTAATGTGAACGTTGCTAAAGCAGAATCCTCTACAAAGGCAACACCTGTAGTTGTAAACAAATCTATTGGTACTCCGCAAGACATCCAAAAAATTCGCGCCCATATCTTCACAGATGTACCTAGCGATTTTTGGGCTGCAAACTCCATTAGTACTGTAACAAAAGCAAATCTAATGAAAGGTTACTCTGACGGCACATTCCGACCTAATCAACCTATGACACGTGAAGAAGTAGCAGCACTCTTTAACAACATTACTGATGATGGGACTGCAGCATTCTTATCTAGCAAATTTAAAGATATTACATCTGACCGTTGGTCTGCTCTTGCCATCGAGTCCGTAGCTCGCAAAAATATCATTAGCGGCTACGGTGACGAAACATATAAACCTGAAAAATATATGTCTCGTCAAGAATTTGCTGTAGTAGCAGATAACTACCTTCACTACTTAGGCTATACTACAGAGGATCCAACAGCCCTCGATAATATTGCTTACGGAGACCAAAAATTCGTAGCCCCTTGGGCTCAAGATGCAGTTCGTGAACTTGCGTCCCTTGGCTTCACACTCTACACGCCAGGCACATTATTCAATCCTGAAAAATATATAACACGTGCAGAGGCTGCTGAGATTGCATATCGCATGACACAAACGGAACAATCCCTTGCATTCCACAACACCTTGTTCAAACAACAAGTGGAAAATAAAACAGCTAAGATCATCAGCAAAGCTTTAAACTATGACAATGACTTCACAAAATTCCGTCAAGATGGTGCCCTCTTCTGGGAAGCAGGTCAATTACATGCATCCTTAACAGATCAAAAGAAAGCTGACCTCGTTACTAACGCTATCGCACAAGCTCATGATCCACAATTAGATAGAGCTGTAGTTGTATCAAAAGGCAAATTGACACAAGAACAACTAGAGGATTATCAATCCGATGCGATTTCCCTGTACCAAGAGAAGGAACCGCAAGGAAAAATTCTTTCCATCGCACCAAATACTGATACAAGTGCCCTTCTTATTACCGTTGATTCCATTCAAAAACCAACCCTAAAAGCATTCAAAAAGAAATTTGGTGAGAAAGTGTTCCTACAACTACCACCAGAACCACTTACAAACACAAATGGAGCAATTCAATTCCCATTGCCTCCACGGGTAAATTATTACAACGACAAACAGTAAATAAGGGAAAATCAGAACCACCCGTAAAACGGGTGGTTTGCTCACGGGCTATAAGCCCGTAGTACTAGGCCAGCGTCTAAAGGCGCTGGCTTTCACTACGTTCAAGCCGCATAGCCATTGACTCGTAACGTTCCCCTTAAAGGGGATGTTACTTGCTACCCTTAAAGGGTCCTCATATTCTTTTACACTAAGTTTATCTTTCATTTGGTCATGTAACTCTTGCTCACGTATATATTTCTTTACTGTAGCCTCATTTAAACCTACTGTACTAACATAATAACCCTCGGACCAAAAGTGTCTATTTCCAAATTTATACTTTAAGTTTGCGTGTTTATCGAACATCATTAGTGCACTTTTCCCTTTTAAGTATCCCATAAAAGATGATACTGATATTTTAGGTGGGATTAATACTAGCATATGCACATGATCAGCCATAAGCTCCCCCTCGATAATCTTGACGCCCTTATATTCACATAAACGTCTCAGTATTTCACGTAAACTATTTCTGTATTGATTATATATAACTTTACGTCTATACTTAGGTGTAAATACTATGTGGTATTTGCATAACCATTTTGTGTGCGCAAGGCTCTGTGTCTTTGTTGCCATATAAAATCACCTTTCTTTTGCATATAATGCGGCTTGAACACCTACATTATACTTAAGCAAGGTGATTTTTTGTATAACTTTCGTTGCCGCACCCGCATAGCGGGTGGTTTTATGATTCGCGACTACGTCACGAACCAGTCTAAAGACAATAACCTAAAAAGAACCGCCCCATTGGGAGCGGTTCTTTTCACAATTAAACAGCTGTTACTATACACACAATCGAATTCACACAGTTCGATTATTATTTTGTTACATCATTTTGGCGGTCACGTAAGTTACCAACTGGTACATATACTGTACCTGCACTGTGAATTGTATCCACATCTTGTTGCAAGATCATTACAACGGAATAATCATCAGTTGTGTAGAACTCAGTAGGCATTTTGTCGATGTTTACATCGCCACCTAGTTTCTCTTTCACTTCTTGATTATTATTAATAGCATTCACTAACTCTTTTTTGTTAAGACCACCAAGGTCATACAAGGACAATTGACGACCTGTTGTAGTGTTAAAAGTGAAGCCTTTTACATAGTTCACACCATTTGCATCGCGATCACGCATTGTGTATGTGTGAATCAATACGCTGAAAATGCCATTTTTATCTGTTTTAACATCGTAGTACATCACTACATTTGTTTTATCAGCTTCTTTAGCATTTAATTTCTCTACGTCATTTTGTACTTTGGCAACATACTTTTTAATAGTTGTATTGATTGCTTTTTCTACAGTTGGGCTAACGGATTTAACCTCTGGGAATACTAAGTCCAAATGATCTGTAGTGGATTCCACAGGGGATACTCCCACCTCTTTACGGTCCATATAACGGTCCGCATTTGGTGCTACTACCTCAACTACATTGCGGTCAACTTTAGATGCTTCAGAGCGCAATGCACGATTTTGCTCTGGAGTAGCAGTGCTAGAGATACGGCGCGTTAAATCATTGCGACTTACTTTATTCGTATCAGCTTGAGCCGCTTGCACTGTTGCAGTATCTTTAGTTACAGGAATTGCTTCGCTTGCTGCGAAGGATACTACTGGCAATGCAGCAGCCATCATGATGAGTACAGACTGTTTTAATTTCATTGTTTAACCTCTTATTGTTGTTCTTGTTCAGCTTTCATAGCCAAAGCTTCTTCTTTATTGAATTTGTGTGTTACAACACGACGAACAAGGTAGAGACCAGAGAATGCGAATGCAAGCAATCCTAACCATTGTGCTGTGCTTTCAAAATCAGGACCTACTAATTCAAGTGGAGATTCACCGCCACCAGTTGTAACAGACAATACAATAATAACAGCTATGATTACACCAATCAAGCTTTCACCAACAATCAAACCAGAAGCGAAGAGAACGCCACGGCGATTAGATTGTTCAATATCGTATTCAGCGAGTTCGCCAGCGCGCATTTTAGCACGAGCTACTAGGTAACGGCCTACGAAATAGCTAATGAAAGAACCTAAGATAAGAGGCACTTCCAATGTTGGTGGTAAGTAGATACCCATACCAACTGCCAATGGAGGCAATGTTAAGGAAGCTGTTGTGCCTTTAAGAATTAAGTTAACGATGATTGCTACTACGCCAACACCAACGCCGATCAAGATGTAATCCCATTCCATACTGGAGTTGAAGATACCTTGAGCGATTGTAGTCATCAAAGTTGCTTGAGGAGCGGATAATGCAGCATTAGGATCCATTTCAGCACGTGGTAACGCACCTGTGAAGCCATATGCTTGGTAAAGCAAGTTAAGAACTGGAGCAATTGCAACTGCACCAGCTACGGAACCAAGTAACAATGCAATTTGTTGACGCCAAGGTGTAGCACCAACGAGTTGACCAGTTTTCAAGTCTTGCAAGTTATCATTAGAAATAGATGCAATTGCGATAACTACGGATGTCATGAAGATAGCCATAGCTGTAGCGAATTGAACACCTGCTTCTGTAGCGAACAAGTTATTTTCAGAAGCGATGAAGTACACCACTAAGGAAGAAATAATAGTCGCCAAGATACCGATACCGGAAATTGGAGATGCAGATGTACCGATAAGGCCTGCCATGTAACCACAAGCTGCAGCTACGAAGAAGCCGATTAATAAAGCTACTACGATGCCTACTACAACAAGAGTCCACATTAAGCCAGCACTAATAGGTACTGCAGAAACGAATTCCCAGAATGTGAATACTAAACCAATAAGAATAACTGCGAACACGCCTAAAACGGATTTTGTACTCATATCTGTATCCATGCGATGCAATTCGCGTTCAGAGGAACTGCTGTTCATGGATTGTACAGAAATTTTCATACCTTCGATAATAGGTTTGATCAAAGTAATCAAAGTCCAAATCGCTGCGATACCGATAGCACCAGCACCGATGAAACGAACTTTAGATTTCCAGATGCCCATTGCGAACTTAGCAGTAGCGCCACCATCTGGAGCAAACATGTTAGTGAAGTAAGGTACGAAGCCAGCCCACGCGATGAGTACACCAACGAGGATAGCGATACCAGACGCGATACCGATAAGGTAACCAGCACCTAACAACGCTGTAGAGAAGCCCAATGGAATTTGAGTAATACCTTTGCTACCTACAGGAAGCCAGAAGCTCATGCTATCGCCCAGCACTTTAAAGCCATTTGCACAAAGGCTGATAAGACCAGCTACAAAACCACCGGATAAGATGTCGCCCATACCAGAGCTAGATTGAGGGCCTTGATCACCATTGTGAGAGCCAACTTTCAAAATTTCTGCTGCTGCACGGCCTTCTGGATATGGTAGATCACTATTTACTACCATGGCACGACGCAATGGAATAGTGAATAAGACACCTAGAGAACCACCGCATGCGCAGAGCAAGAATGTTTGCCAGAATGGGAAACCGTTCCAATACCCAAGCATGAGTAGGCCTGGCAAGATAAAGATAATTGCGGACAAAGTACCGGCTGCAGAAGCCTGTGTTTGTACCATGTTGTTTTCAAGAACGTTAGAATCCTTGAAGAAACGTAAAATTGCCATTGAAATAATGGCTGCCGGAATGGATGACGAGAATGTCAAACCAACCTTCAAACCGAGGTATACGTTAGATGCTGTAAAAATTACAGTAATCAATGCACCAAGTAGCATCCCACGTATTGTCAGTTCCGGCAGATGAAGGTCATGGCTCATAAAGTCATGTTTCATAAGTACTTACCTCCTCTGTGAAACTAGAGCTTAAAACAATATAATAAGCTACTTCCATTTTAACGTGTTAAAGCGATGATTTCAATATATATGCGATATTTATAATGTATACATGTAAATAGATATAAATTATGCCCCTTATATGCATAAATCGCATATATAACTCCTTTCTATATGAAAATAGAAATCATTCTCTTTTATTCTGTACAAATATACAGGATTTTATATAATTAAATTACCGACATTAAGGTCGGCATGGCTTTTAAGGAGGTTGTAATTATGGAAACAAGAATTGAATACGATTCAATGGGACCAGTCGAAGTCGACGCTAGACGAATTTACGGACCTCAAACGCAACGCTCGTTCAATAACTTTAAGATCGGTGATCACCGCATCCCTATTGAACAAATCAAAGCGCTTTCGCTTGTAAAAAAAGCATGTGCTTTGACCAATGCAAAATGTGGCGCAGTAACCGAAGAAAAAGCAAAGCTCATCGCTCAAGTAGTAGATGAGATTGTAGACGGTAAATGGGATGATGAATTCCCATTGACGGTATTCCAAACAGGTTCTGGCACACAAACTAACATGAATGTGAACGAGGTAATCGCTCACCGGGCTAAACAGTTAGATGAAAGCAACCCGCTCCATCCTAACGACGATGTAAACCGCGGCCAAAGTACAAACGATACATTCCCTACGGCAATGCATATCTGTCGCGTACTTTGAAATTACAAAACGCGTAATTCCTGCATTGGACGACCTTATCACATCTTTCGAAAAATTGCAAGAAAAAGGGAAAGGCTTGCAAAAAGGTTGGTCGTACTCACCTACAAGATGCGACGTTCATCATGGTGGACCAAGAAATCAGTGCCTTTGTGGACGGCTTAAAAACTGCTAAAACGATGCTCGTTCAAAACGCTGACCACCTACTCGACGTAGCCCTCGGCGGTACTGCCGTTGGTACAGGTGTAAACACACCTAAAGGCTATCTAGACGTTATGGAAACTGTATTACCAGAGGTAACAGGTGCTCCATTCCGCGTGAAGAATAACAAATTCCAAGGGCTCGCTCTTAAAGATGCGTTCATGATGGCTCACGGTGCACTCAATACATTGGCGACTACCCTATTCAAAATCGCTAACGACGTGCGTTTCTTAGGCTCTGGCCCTCGCTGCGGCTACGGCGAATGGCATCTACCAGAAAACGAACCGGGCTCCTCCATCATGCCAGGCAAGGTAAATCCTACTCAATGCGAAGCTTTGACCATGGTATGTGCCCAAGTATTTGGTCATAATACGACTATGACCATCTGTGCAGGCAGCGGTGCGTTCCAATTGAACGTATACATGCCTATCATGATCTATGACTTTGTTGAAAGCTGTCGCCTCCTTGCAGATGCGATGAATTCTTTCACAACACACTGTATCGACGGTGTAGAATTCGTACCTGAAAAACTCAACTTCTTTGTAGAACAATCCCTCATGATCGCTACATCCCTAACACCATACATCGGCTACGATAAGAGTGCTAAGGTTGTAAAAGAAGCGTACAAACGCGGGTGCTCTATTAAAGAAATTATCTTGGAAGAAAAACTCATGACCGAAGACGAATTTGCCGAAGCAGTTCGCATGAAATAAAATCTCTCTCATCTTTATGACATATATGTAACATCCTCTCATACCTCAAATGAACGGAGAAAGCCTCGATACATTGATATGTATCGGGGCTTTCTATCTTTAATCTTATATTAGCTTATTAACTTTCAACAGAATTAGAGCAGACATTAGGTAAGCAAAAACAATAAGAACTACATACATTTGTTTTTTTCTAGCCCATTCATAATAGCGACTACGAGGTGGCTGTTTTAATAATACTGCTGCCACAAAAATAGGCAGCAAGAACCAAGCCATAACAATTGGTATGGCTATGTAATCCAAGAAATAAAACATGCTAAATAGCATGAAGGGGTATGTAATAATTGTCGCCCAAGAGATAACTTTCATAAAACCATAATTAGAATTAGAGATTAAAGATACTAGTAATGGTGAAAGCTTTTTTCTTAAGAGTATTTTATATATAATCCAATAGAGCGCTATTACCGAGTAGAAGATAACTACGAAAACTAAGGGTAAATGAATATGCACAAAACTACCCCCTTCTACGTCTTAAGTAGTTATAAATATAGTTCCATACCACATAGCTCAAAAGGATTACAATATACGTAGTAACAAAAAAATAGAAATCGACTTCATCCTCAATCATTTCAGGATTTGTAACAACAGTAAAGGGGATAATTATAAGAAAGAAAAGTACAACGCCTCGTACAAAATAATTATAGATTTTTAAAAACATATTCTCACACCAACCTTAAAACTTTAACTCTAATATCTCATAAGTTTTATAGCTATTAATACCATAAAAAATATGATTAGAAAAACATATTTCATATTGAATAGATTATTAATCTCTTTAAATCCATTTTGCTTAAATGCTTGCATTAATAACTTTACTTGTTTACGAGCAAGTATATATAAAAGTATATGGAATACTATTACCGCTAGTATTGCAGCTTTTAGATTTCCTTCGTATCCACCAGTTATCATTGCGCTAATAAGAGCTATATCCATAAGAATAATTGGAATAGCACATATAATAACTCTGTAGATAAAAAATTTACTATACATTAATCTACACCTATAAAATAGCTCTACAATAGCGAACGCTTCAATTTAGTTAATCATTTAGTCAATCATTCAATTAAATACCATCCACAATAATATAGCTGTCATGAAATATAAATAATACCGAAAAACCTTTGCATTAGAATAGCTTTTTGAGGACTTAATTTTAAATGTTGCAATAATTTCAACAATAAATAAGACACCTCCATTTACATAGAGTAAACTAAGGTAATCAACACAAGCAAAATTTTAACTCTAATATATCACAAATTTTATATAAGTTCATATTATATAAGTTCATATAATAAAAAGAGGTATTGTATTTTCATATACAACACCTCTTTTAGTTTGTACCCTATGGATTTCTAATATTTCATAAGGTTTATAGTCATTAATACGACAAAAGATATGATAAAAACCATATGTTTCGTATTTATCAGTTCATAGGTCTCGTTAAATGTATCATTCTTGAATGCTTGTATTATCAATTCTTCTTGTTTGCTTAGTTCCAAGTATAAATCTAAATGGCATCCAATTGCCACTAGTATTGCTATTTTGAGATATCCCTTATATATATCCGCTGTCATATCATAAAGCAGAGAGATATCAAATAGAGCAAGTAGAATGATACATATAAGAAATTTATGGATAAAGGATTTACTATACATGATTGTATCCCTATAATGAGCTCACCTTTTATTCTAAAGAGCTCACCTTTACTTCTAAGCTACTCCATCAAAGAATGTAATGACTGTAATTTCTCGTGGACAGTTGATACGGATTGGGAACCAGTGGCCTGTACCGTTATTGACGTAGCACACGCTTTGTTCTTCTACGTAGCGCCCTTTTGTATATGGAGTGCCCGTTGGCACTACAGGAACGCCCATAAATACAATTTGACCACCATGGGTATGACCAGAAAGGGTCAACGGAATCTTGTGTTCAATGGCTTCTTCAAAGAATTCAGGATGATGAGCCAATAGTATAACAAAGGCATAGTCTGGAATACCAGATAAGGCTTTAGAGATCATCGCTTCTCGGCTATCTTTTTGACGGCTATTATCGTATGTAACGCCTGCAAGATATACAGGTTGTTTGCCACCCATAATTTGAATATTACTATTCACAAGAATGTTCATCGGTGTATTTCGCTTGAAAGAATCAAGCACTTTACTTACATCGTGATGGTACTCGTGATTGCCTAAGATGAAATCTACACCGTCAGGAATTTGTTTTGCAAAGGTTGTCAGTCTTTCACAGACCTCAGGCAACCACGCTAGTTTATCGATAAGATCGCCTGTGATAACGACGCGGTTAGGCTTTTGTAAAAGCGCCAATTTTAGGATTTCATCAAAGTCGTCTAAGTCGATACTAGCCCCTATGTGAACGTCACTAAGTTGCACAATTTTATAGTCTTTTAGCCCTGGAGGCAAGTTCGTATAACCAAATTTTTCATTCGTAACCACTATTTCCTGTTGACCGGCAAAGGCAGCATAGCTAGAGCCACCAATAGTTGCCAAGGGAACTACGGTTGCAGCAGTTCTAAAGAAGGCACGGCGACCAGTTCTGTTTTCCTCTGGCGTTTTGCTCCAAATCTTATTAACCGACCAGTATAACAAGCTGAAGACGATAAAGACAGGAATAGCCAAGAATAAGCCAAAGAGGAAACCGTAGCTTTCAGTACGGAACATATTCATTAGGGGATAGTACAACGTGCCGTATAAATCCACTTGATGTAACAAATAGTATCGGATGGCAGCGAACCACGCACCAATAATAATTATATAACCTACCCAAGCAGGCCATTTCTTTTTAGGCTTCCACAAGTTGAGGAATAGAGCCCAAAAGCCCACCAAACCTAATACTAGGATGGTGCCAAAAATTATATTAAATAGCATTCTCATTCATTGCTCCTACAAATTATTTTGCCATCTCCGTCAATTTACCATGAGGACCTGCCCAAGCATAGTCGGCGAACTCGTCGCGCTTGATGAGCATCCAGTCCTTTGGCAATTGCTTTTGGATGGCTCCGATTGTTATATTTTTAGCATCTCCTGCGTACGTCAAATCGCCGAGGAATGCTTTCATAAACCATTTTCTATGAGAGAAAATATGTGTTATTTCTTTTACTAATACAGGTTGTAAAGCTAGTTCAAAGCCTAGCTCCTTAACTAATTCTTCAAGGCCTCGTTCACCTTCGTCAAAGGCAGATACCATTTCCACCGAAGGGAATTCCCACATGGACCGTAACAACCCACGATTCGGGCGTTTATGCAATAGGTAGTAATCTTCGTATTGCAAGATGCCTACAAATAGAGGCACCTCTACAACCTTCGTTTTCTTGATGCGCACAGGTAATTTGTCCGTATCCTTATGTTGGTATGCTTCGCACATATTTACAATAGGGCATTCCTCCACAGCGCGGAGTTTTTGGAATGCACACAGCAGAGCCAAAATCCATTAAGGCTTGGTTAAAATCACCAGGCCGATTGTGAGGTAATGTTTCCTCTACAATAGCAGTTATGGCCTTCTTACCTTTAGTGCTCAAAATATCATCAAAGATGCGATATAAACGAGCGTAAATGCGCAGCACATTGCCGTCTACAGCTACCTCTGGTTCGTTGTACGCCATGGATAGCACAGCTCCAGCTGTATAAGATCCTACGCCCTTCAAGGACTCCATAGTCTTGCGGTCACGGGGCACAATACCACCGTAGTTTTCCACGACGTCCTTTACGCCAAGGCGCAAGTTGCGAGCACGGCTATAGTAACCAAGCCCTTGCCAAGCGTGAACCACCTCATCCTCAGAGGCCTTTGCTAGGTCCTCCAAGGTTGGAAATAAACGCATCCAATTGTCATAATAGGGCTTCATCGCCTCAATGCGCGTCTGTTGGCTCATCACCTCAGACACCCAAATCTTATACGGGTCTCCACAATCGCGCCACGGCAATTCCCGTTTATGCACATCATACCACGCCAACAGCTGTGGCACCCACTTAGAGTTCTTTTTATCAGTCATATTACCTCAAAATATTATAAATGTAGGACTCTAGTACCACTTTCATGACTACAGGCATATTGCATACATATTGCAGCCAATACGGTGTACTTATCCGTTAATATACAGATCAATGCGCGCCAAGTGTTCGCTTTCAAGAACGGTATCCACAGTGGTCAGATCCATCTTATCTACCGTACTGTTGTCTCGGCCAAATACGATAGGCCCTTTTAACTTCTTGCCTTCTAGCAGCATTGGCAACCATTGGCGGTCACCATCCCACATGTGCTCATAGGGAATTTCATCGATCGTTAGCCAATGAGGTTCCATTTCGTCTGTTTCCTCTACATTGCCTGTGAAAGTACGCAAAAAGTACACATAACCTACATGGGTTAAGCTTTCATCAAAAGGAAATTGAAAATCAAAGGCAGCCACACATTCTAAATCTTCGGGGCGCCCTTGAAGGCCAGATTCCTCAAATAATTCGCGAATAGCACAGTGGCGGAAGCTTTCACCGTCGTCTAATTTACCGCCAAAGCCATTATATTTATCGGCCCCAAAACCACGTTTCTTACGACCTAGTAATATACGATTTTGTTCATCAATAGGAAATACGAGCGTAGTCGGTTTCATAGGGCCTCCTTAATCGTTAAAATAACACTATATTATTATACCATTATTTCGTGTGCGAATGCGCTAGTTGTGGTATCATTAAGAGGATAGATTTTCGTGCATGGAAGGAGGCACATAATGAACAAACCACTTAGATTTAATATTGAATTAGGGCGCACAAAACCCGTCAATATTCGCGATGAACAAGTGCGTTGCCCCTTCTGTGACCGTTCAAAGTTAACGGACATCCTCGATACATCAGGCCATATTATTTGGCTTATGAACAAATACCCTGTGCTAGAAAAAACTTGGCCTACGGTTATCATCGAAACGGAAACCGATGAAGGCGAGTTTTCTACCTTACCTGCTGACGAAGCAGCACACATTCTGCAATTCGGCCTCGATAAGTGGCGTGAAACTCGTCAGCGCAAGGAGTTTAAATCTGTACTATTCTTCAAAAACCATGGCTATATGTCTGGTGGCTCCATTCGCCATCCACACAGCCAAATCATCGGTCTAGAAAATTACGATTACCACAAGGATATTACGGCTCAAAACATGGAAGGCTGGCTCTTACACGAGGATCAGCATGTACGCATTACCTTGTCTACTCATCCCATAATTGGGTTCTTTGAGTACAACATTCGGTTCAAACCAGATACGCCAGTTCGTCCTGTAGCCATTCGATTACAACAAGTTTTGCGCTATGTGTTGCACACCCTTTCTAACCTTAGCCAGTCCTACAATTATTTCTTTTATAATCTCGAGGACGGCTATGACTACATCAAGGTGGTGGCTCGTTATGTAACGACTCCTCTCTACGTGGGCTACAAAATTCCACAAACCTGTGACGAAGAACGGGCTGCTAAAATCATGCGCGATATTGCGCCTTATCTACAGGCTACTAAATAGTTATAGCTACTAAATAGTTATAGCTACTAAATAGTTCTCAAATACATATATTTTGAACAAGCATATTGTTAATTACATAAATTTTGACCATCTATGATAATTACATAAGGTTTGAACATCTATGATTTTGACCATAGATAATTGAAAGGATTTTTATGAAAGTATTTGCCATCGGCGACCTCCATCTATCTGGCAATCCTCCTACAAAGCCGATGGATATTTTTCGGTCCCCACTGGGATAATCACTGGGCCCGTATCAAAGAGCATTGGGCTAATAATGTAACAGATGATGATATTGTCTTTCTCGTAGGAGATATGAGCTGGGCACTACGCCTCGACGAAGCGGCTTGCGATTTACAAGAAATCGCATCCATGCCTGGCAAGAAATATATGATTCGCGGCAACCACGACTACTGGTGGTCATCATCAAACAAGATGCGCAACCTCATGGGTGATGCTATCACCTTTTTACAAGGTCATGGCACAGCAGAGCTCATTCAAACAGAAGAAGGCCCTCGCATCATCGCTTTTGGTGGAACTCGTGCCTATCTCTGCCCTGGTGACTCCCATTTCTCACCAGAAACAGACCAATCTATTTACGAAAGAGAATTGATGCGCACCGAATCAGCATTACAAGAAATGGATAGGGCTGTAGAAACACTCCTAGAACAGCTCACAGCTGAAACAAACATGGAAACAACAGGTTCTAAAACATCAGAGCCATTAACAATAGATATACACACCATACCAGTAACAAAACTGCTATTGTTACACTATCCTCCATTTAACGAGTCCAACGCCCCTTCTGGCTTTACGGACCTTATGGAGCAATACAAAGTAGATACTTGTATCTTTGGTCATTTACACGATCAAATTTCCTTTAAGCGCATTCCAAAGGAATTTGGCACCACCAAACTAGAGCTAGTATCTGCAGACTATCTAGACTTTACGCTAAAACAAATCATGTAAGGAGAGACTATGAGTCGCATTCATAAAGAGCATTTACAAGCGGGCTATATCTTTGGCGATACTATCAACCAAGAATATATTTACTTGCCCTCTGGTGAAGTAGGCACAGAGTATCCTTTGGCGGTCCTCGAAACACCGACAAAGCGTGAAGATATCACCTTGGACGAAGCAGTCCACATGATTGATACGCTAACGCTAAAACGTTGTAGCCATCCTACACTGGGGAAAAAATCATTTTAATGATACATTAACATTAAAACGCTATAGCCATCCTACACTGGGAAAAATCATTTAATAAAACATAACTGCTTGAACATCAAAAAGCGGGTAGAGTAGATCTACCCGCTTTTTTGTGCTACAAAGATTATCCTAAGAAACCACCATGACCCATGCAAATGCAGTCTTCTTTAGTGATTTCATCATCTGCTACGAGGCGTGGCAAGATTTCATCAAATGCCGTTGGTTTACTAAACAATACGCCACCTGGAACGCCGAGAATCGGTGTACCATCAGCACAGTACGCAATACAAACCATAGAACCTGGCAATACAGGTAATCCGTATGTCACTACGCGATCTGCATAGCGTTTAATGGCGCCCGGTGTTAAATCATCAGGATCAACGCTCATGCCGCCGGTACAGAAAATAATGTCGGCGCCAGCTGCTTTTACCTTGTCGATAGCCGCCACAATATCATCTGTATTATCCGTTACGATTTCATGAGCCACTTTTGTGACCCCAAATTCTGCGCAACGTTCTTCAATTATAGGGGTGAAAGCATCTTTAATACGACCTTCAAATACTTCGGAGCCAGTAGTAACGATGCCCATTGTTTTGCGCACGAATGGTTTTACATAAAGTAAAGGATCCCCATTAGCAATTTTCTTAGCATCCTCTACTTGTTGTTCCTCTAATAATAAAGGAATACAACGCATGCCTGCTAATTTTTCGCCTGCTTTCACAGGTGTATTATTAAATCTCGTTACAATAGTAAGCTCACCAATGCTGTTGATAGCATGTAATCGTTCTACATCGACCTTGAATAAGCCATCTACGTCTGCAATGGCTTCGATTTTACCTTGTGCCATTGGGCCTTCGTGCATATTTTCGCCGCCGGCCATACGATACAAAGCGCGAGCTACGTCCTCTTCGTGCAAGAAACCTTCATCTTCAGGTTCCATAACGAAAATATGCTCTTTGCCGAGGTCTAATAATTTAGGAATATCCTCTTCTGTAATAACATGACCACGGCGGAACGGCGTATCTTTCACCTCGCCGATAACGATGCGAACTAAATCGTGTAATAATGCATGCCCTACGGCATCTTGTGTTCTAATAGATTTCATAATATCTTCCTCTATAATTTCTATAATCTGGTATTCTATCTAAATCTCTTACTAAATAATCATATAAAAATCGATGTATTTACGCTGTAACTCAAGTCACCTTATTCGCTTAGATTAGATAGCCCAGAGCATACGCGCCAATACTACACCAAACCAGCAAAGAATTAACCCGCCTACAACTTGTACAAAGCCATAGAATAAGGCTTGTACATAGGACTCATCCATCATGAGTTGTAGCATTTCAAAGGCAAAGGTAGAAAAGGTGGTAAAAGCGCCAAGACCGCCTACAACAAGGAAGAATCTAGCCCATTGTGGTAAATCTGGCTTTTGCATGTAGAGGCCTAACACGAGGCCGATGATGAGGCAACCGATAAGGTTAACCACGACCGTACCATACGGAAAGGAGCTGACCTTTGTCATCACCCATTCACCAAGAGCCATGCGGCATAATGCACCTACAGCTCCACCGAGGGCAACAGCTATATATTTTTCCATAAGGCCTCCTCTATTTACGACAACATACTAGATCTTTTGGTCACAGTACCAAAGTATATAGTTAGTAAGACTTTCACAATTCGTGTAATTATCTGTAATAACCGATAATTATCTAGTTTTCTATATTAGTCAATCGCCAACAGTCTCAGTATACTATATTTAGAGAGTCGGGAAAAGGAAGGAGTCCCTATGAACCCCTCGACAGCACCATTGACCGAACTGCGGATTAATACGTACGAAGATCCAATTTTACAACATCAATACGTATGTTTAGGCCATAAAATCGCCAATATTCGCGTCTCTCTAAATATGTCCCAACATGAGTTATCCCGCCATGTCGGCATCAGCCGCAGTTATTTAAGCAAACTAGAGTGTGGGACGGGCATTTCTGGCATGTCCTTAGAGATTTTATTTAAAATCGCTCAAGCCTTTCAAATCGACGTAGGTCAACTAGTGCGGTTGCGCATCGTCGACTATAAAAACTGCAATGCTCACCTAACATCACATTATAAGCGACTAGAGTTTCTAAACCATACCAAAAACCAAACCGTTAACAACTTACGCAAAAAAACTCATGTTAATTAGCTATCTTAAATTAACTAAATTAGCTAGATTAACTAAATTAGCTAGATTACCTAGATTAGCTAGATTAACTAGATAAACAAGTTTATCAGCAAAAAAAGCTCCGCCATGGGCGGAGCCTTTTGTGTCATTAAGCCTATGGGCACGTTAGACATTATACTTCATTAAGTTTTTTGTGTTGCACTTCAGCATTTGCTTTTTTGAAGATAAATGCATTGTTGATGTGCTGACGCATAGCTGTTTCTGCAGCTACTTCGTCATGACGTTCGATAGCGTCTACGATTTGATCATGTTCATCATCGCAATCATGTGTACGAACTGCATTGAAGGAGCTGATGTACATGTCTCGATTAACGCGTTCACGGAAGCTTGCTAAGTAGTCTACGATACGTTCATTACCAGAGTAATGAGCAATCATTGTATGGAAACGACTGTTAATCTCAACGCGTTCTGTAGCATCTTCGATTTTATGCATTTCTTTACAAATATCTCGCAATTCTTTAATTTGTTCTTCTGTAGCATGACGTGCACACAGTCTTGCACCAAGACCTTCCATTACTTCGCGCACTTGATATAATGCAATAATTTCCTCTGGAGTGTCTGCTTTTACAGTAACACCTTTCCAAGGAACGATAACTACGAGGTTATCTTTAGCCAATTTACGGAATGCTTCACGTACTGGTGTAGCACTCACTTGTAACTGTTCTGCAATCTTTACTTCGTTTAGCTTTTCTTGAGGCATCAATTCGCCTGTTAAAATCGCTGTTTTTAATGTTAAATATACTTGTTCGCTAAGTGGCAATCGTTCAATAGAGTCCACTGCGGACAAATTATATCTATCTTTAGAATCTTGTCTTCCCATTTAAATCCCCTAAACCTTAATACTCATCCTATCTTTCACACTTTCAAAGAACGGTTAAAATGAGTATAATATATTATACGAAACATTTTTATAAAATATGTTGCACACAATATCTAATACAGTGTATACAATATAATTATAAAACTCATATCTAAAACTGTCAATCTAGTAATCTAACAATAGATACTAGCTATATCTCATTTTTGAAAGTAAGGAAGTACACTATGAGCCGTTGTTTAGTTATCATCAATCCTGTATCAGGGGGCGGAGCGGCACGCCGGTATGCCCTCGACTTACAATGGAAATTGAGTACCTTATTCGAAACGATTGAGGTCAAATTCACCACCGGCGAAGGCGATGCAACACGTTTTGCTAAAGACGCTTGCGAACGCGAGTTCGATGCAGTATTTTGCATGGGTGGTGATGGTACTGTTAACGAAACTGTTAATGGCATTGCTCAAGGGGGATTCAAATCTACCTTTGGCTTTATCCCTGTTGGAACTGTTAACGATATGTCTCGCGCACTTGGGATTCACCAAAATCCAGCACAAGCGATCAAACGCATTGATATCAATGAAACAAGAACAATTGATATTGGACGTTGCAATGACAAATATTTCTGCAACAACATCGCAGCAGGCGTTATCCCTAAGGTAGTAGAAGAGGTTACGCCAAAGGAGAAAAGCATACTCGGCCCTCTCGCCTACTTCTTGCGCGCAGGCCAAGCGTTATTTACCACTAAAGACTATACATACCGCATCAAAACAGAGAACGATGATTTCATCTGTAAATCCCCTCTCGTTTTAGCATTGCTTACCAATGTAGTATCTAGTTTTGAACGATTTATGCCTGAAGCCTCTGTCGATGACGGCTACATGCGTATCATCATCTTCAAAGAATACTTTATTCTCGATATTCTCAGCGTAATACCGCTCATCATTAGTGGTGCTATTTATAACTCTCGTTATACAACTACATTAACTGTGAATAAAGCATCCATCGAGCTCTTATCTAATGTTGATGACTTAGCAACCAATATGGATGGCGATCCAGGCCCAGCTATGCCTGTAGATATCGAAGTATTACCACGAGTACTAAAAGTATTTGCTCCATCAAAACATAAAAAGAAAAAGGCTTTGAATTTGCCTAAACTACCGCACATTTAAGAACTTGTAGAGAAATCTATAAGACGAAACTATATAGCAACCTATAACACGGAACTATATAGTAATCTATAACACAAAAGCTCTCTATCCAAGGATAAAGAGCTTTTTATATTTGCTGGACTATAGGCTACATCTGTATAGATTTATACACTACGCATAAGTACAGTCTTATGCCAATCATAGGATTTTTATAGGCTAATCTATAATGATTGCATCATGCAAGCGGAAGCTATAGATATAACATGCTTTTACAGGCATCCCCGTCAACCGCTGTAAGGCCTCTTTGTAGAGGTCCATTTGTATTTTATAGCGCTTGATGAGGTCTTCCCCAGATTTGACGCGATCCGTCTTGTAATCTACGAGAACCCATTCACCGTCCTCTTCAAAGGCAGTATCGATAATACCTTGAAGGAATAGATCTTCCCCATCCTCTAAGGTATCATATACGCGTTTCCCTTCAAAAAGCATACTAAATGGCATTTCACGTTCTATGCGCTTCGCATTGATAAGACGCTTCCCAATGTCAGAACTAAAGAATTTATATAGGCTTGTATCGCTTAATAGATTTCGTTCTTCCTCTGTGAAAGTCCCTTTCGTTACAAGTGTATCAAGCTCTTTCGTTAAAGAAGCTTGAGTATACTGCGCAAGAGGAAGCCATTGCATGGCCTCATGCATCAAGGTACCCCATTGAGCCCCCGTCAACACATCCTCTTCGGACTGTAATGCTTGCGGCTTGCGGCCGAATACGGAATTCGCCAATTCGTCGGATGAAACAGTTACATCTGAAGTCTCCGTAATTGGTAAACCAGCAGCATTGGTATTCTTCGCCTCAACATTTGCAGATGATTTTGGATCTAGCTTAATAGCTTGACCTAATATTGCATCTGAAACAGCTCGTTTAGCTCCTGTATCTACCGTTACTATCGGTTCGTTCAAAGTATCAATAGTGCCTGCTTCAAATTCACGTTCTTGGAATCGTCGTTTCAATTCACTAACGGAAATCTTAGCCGTGCGCCGCGTAGCGTCGCTATACGGATAGGTATAGTTAAAGCGATCTATTATTTCTTGCGGTAATTCCACAGAGTTAACAGCTTGTAATTCTCGCACTTTATTGATGGTAGTTTCATCGATATCTGCTTTATAATCGAGGTCACCATAGAGAGAGCCATCGTGGACTTCGACCTTGATGCGACATTTTTATCTGGTAAATCAAAATAGGTCGGTCCTTCGTACTCAATGGCTACGCGCAATGGGTTACCGCCGTCTAAATGACGGGTAAAGCCCATAATTAACCATTCTAGATACGTATTAGCTTGGTGATAATATCTGTCGGCAACTGTTGCCCTTCTACAGCGGCAACATTGTTAATGAGCTCACCTAGGCTAGATAACTTGCCTGCAGAATTCTTGAATCCTTTACAAAGCCCGTTAGGAACAATTTATCTCGAGCTCGTGTTAAGGCTACATAGAGAATACGCTGTTCCTCTGCTTTGAGGGCCGCCTCTTTTACGTCTTTCACGTAAAACCACGGCATAGTTGGGAAAGAAACCCGAATATCTGGGAAGTACCCCTTAAGACCAAGTCCTGCATTTTTATCGATGAGGAGTTCTGAACGAAGATCCATCATATTGAACCGTTTTTGAACGCCAGATAAGAACACCACAGGGAATTCAAGGCCCTTACTCTTATGGATAGTCATGAGGCGCACTACATTGTCCGCTTCGCTCACCACATTGGCAAGGGGCATATCTTGGTTGCTATCTCGCAAGCTTTCCACAAAGCGCAAAAATCTAAAGAGTCCACGGAAGCCAGATGCCTCATAGCCCTTAGCTCGGTCATACAGAGCGAGTACATTCGCCCGGCGCACGAGACCATTCGGCATGGCACCTACATAATTTACATAGTCTTGGGATTCGTAAATATCCCATAGCAAATCGGTCACACCGTGACGGCGCGACAAGGTACGCCAACGCTCCATATGGCCAATAAACGCTAATAGGCGCTCATCTTGAGCCTCTTCAGCATAGGCTGGCATGAGAGACCACAGAGAACCCTCTCCAGATAGGCGCAGTGCGCCTAGTTCGTTTGCATCAAGCCCCACAAGGCCAGAGTGCAAGACTGCCGCCATTGGCAAGTCTTGTTCCGGATTATCTATGATAGATAGCAACGCTAGTAAGAGCTGAATTTCTTGTGCTTCAAAGTAGCCATCCCGTTCATTTACCACCGCAGGGATACCCGCTTGGCGCATGGCCTCTACAGCACGAGTACCCCAACCAGCTAAGGATCTGCGCAAAATAGCAAAGTCACGCCACTCGATTTGACGGAACGTACCATCTGGATTTTGCACCTTTTTCTTAGCCGCATGGATTTCCTTAATCTTTTGAATGATGAAATCTAGCTCACGCTCGTTGTTTTCAGGGTCATCCCCTTCGTCCTCGTCGCTTTCACTAGCCCTGAGGGTATCCTTACTCACATCTAAGAGCTGCAACTCCACGTCGCCTCCAACCCAATCCTCCGGTGCATCCTCAACGATACGGCCAGGAATAAGGGATTCTGCCTCAGTATAATTGAGCTCGGCCGCCTCTTCCGTCATGATTTGATAAAACAAGAAGTTCGTAGCAGCTAAAATATTTTCGTGAGATCGGAAGTTCTTTGCTAGGTCGATACTGCGCTCTACCGCATCAGTGTCGCCGTAGGTATTATATTTCTCCATAAACAGAGAACTATCAGCCATACGGAAGCTATAAATCGCTTGCTTCACGTCCCCTACGTAGAACCGGTTATCGACGCGAGAAATCAAGTTGATAATCGTCTCTTGCACGCCGTTCGTATCTTGGTATTCGTCGACCATGATTTCTTTGAAAGTATCTTGCAGCTCCTTCGCTACCTCAGACGGCTGAGGGTCATCCTCTGTACCAGGCTCAACGAGAAGGGCTAAACATAGATGTTCCAAGTCACTAAAGTCCATGATACCTTGTTCTTGTTTCATATCTCGATACGCCTTATGGAACGCAATCGTTAGCTCTACTAAACCTTCGATAATTGGATATTGAGCCTTGAACTGGTCTTGCAAGGTAGCTTCTGGCACGGTAAACACAGCAGCTTGCATCGCTTTAAGGTCATCTTTATTTTGGGAACCTAAGGATTTAAACTCTGCTACCAATATAGGATCAAAGGCTTGTGCCTCTTTTGACCCCATGCGGAACTGGTCCTTAATAAAGGTATCCGTATGCTTACAAGCTTCCACCCATATCATCCCAAGTTTGGGCTGATGAAAGCATGCCTAGTGCGGCTAGTTGATTATCATAAATATTTTGCCATTTGTGAGGCCCCACTGGATCCAATAGAATTTGTTCCATCCGCTCTAAGCGCTCACGAATGCGGTCAATAACAGCTACATGGTTGTCCCACATATATTGGCCCCATAGAGTATCACTTGGGTTTGCAGTCATAGCCTCTTTATAAGGCTCTAAGGCTTTTCGTAACCACCCATCAGGATTAGCGAGAGACATGGCGTAGTTATATAGCGACATAATCTTTGCCGTTAATCCTGCATCCGATTTATCATCGCTAAAGAAATCCGCCAATTCATAAATATTATAAAGACCTTCTTCATAGGATTTAGTTAATAAATCGGCTAGCACCTCTTGTTGTAACAATGCCATTTCTGCTTCGTTACCGATGCGAGCAGTCGGGTTAATATCTAGTTTGTAGAAATAGGACCGAATCACCCATTGGCAGAAGGAGTGCAACGTAGAAATGTGAGCAGACGGCAACAGATTGAGCTGTCGTTCAAGGCGCTCTTGCATAGCCTCGTCATCGGTAGACTCCATGGCTTTCGCCAAAGCAAGACCAATACGAGCGCTCATCTCTTGAGCAGCTGCCTTTGTAAAGGTTACAACCATGAGCTCTTGAACGGATAAAGGATTATCCATGTCTTTAAGCCGCGTAATAATACGCTCTACGAGAACCGCCGTCTTACCTGAGCCGGCCGCTGCCGCTACTAGTAAGGTTTGATTAGCTAAGGACGAATCCTTAGGCGCTATGATGGCAGACTCCTGCTCTGGCGTCCATTTAACACCCATGGTTTTCACCTCCTTCGCTACTATTATTTCCGTCATTGCTATTATTGCTGTCGTTACTGTTGTTTCCTTCGTTTAGAACCTCTTTCATCCGTTCTAATGCATCATCTTCAGATAAGCCGGACAGATAATTATATTTATTACGGCTAGAGTCAAAGCGGCATACAGTATTGTAATCACAGTATGTGCAAGGTCTATTCTTATTTAACTGGTAAGGCTGAATTGGGAATTGACCGTCCCCGATATGGCGACCGATGTCAGCCATTACATGATTGGTGTAACGACACATTACATCAAATTCGCCAGAATTCTTAACCTTACGCAAGTCTCTACTAGAAATAGTTTGATCCTTTTTCGTAGCGATTGGTACATATGGTCCTCGTTTAGACCCATAGGACAAAAATTTATTATCGATATGCGTCAACAACTCGATATCATCAGAGAAGTATCCACTGTTTTGCCATGCATCGCTTTCCTTAGCCAAAGATACTGCATCTTCATAAGATATAGGCGCATCGGCAGGAATTTTAGGATTTTTCACATAAGAATACACCACAGCCGCCGGTGACATGGAGCCCCCATGCGTTTTGCCATAAGCGGATTCTAACGCCAATAGATAGGTCATAAGCTGCAATTTAAGGCCATAGTATACATCTTGGGCCGTCACATGTGCGCCGCCCGATTTGTAGTCGATAACCATGCCATAGGTTTGACCATCTCGGGTATATTCATCGATACGGTCAATTTGACCGATGAGGCGTAAATAACGCTCTTCTCCAAGCGGTACACGGATTGGGTCCCAGCCGCCTTGACGGCCAAAATCTTGCTCCAAGTATTTTGTATCAAAATCACTGCGCTTCGACCACTCTACGAGGCGGTCTACCGTCACATGTAATGTTCTTTGTACACGCTGCTCGATTGCCTTTTGGTAGGCATCACTCGTTTCCTCGCCGCCCTGATTTTCTTGTAAAATTTCTTCCGCTACCGTACGGCACAAGTTTTGTTGATCCTCTTCGTTAAGGTCACGCCATTGTTTATTATGATCTAATAGATAATTACCTAAACGCTCTAAGTTAGCGTGAAGGAATGTACCGATTTCAGGGGCTCCAAAGGAGCGCACTCGACGCGGTTCCAGCTTCAAACCATATTGAGCATAGAACTTGAACGGACATTGCTGATATCTCTCTAGACGCGTTACAGAACCAGACATATAGCCTTTAGATAGGAACAATCCATTCACTAAATCCTTTGTAATGACAGGTACATTATTATTATCTCGAATACCACGAGACACCTCACCTAAACGAGGACGGTAGGTGTTGCTTTCACGAGCCCAGTTATAGAGGCCCCACCACAATGGATTGACCTCATGACCACTAAAGAGGGCGCCCCAGCGCTCAGACAACAGGGACAAACTCTGTAAAGGTCTCCATACATAATCCGACTCCGTATCAGGTGCAATGGAGAGTGGAATCTCTACCACCTTATCTACATAACCAAGGGGATTCTAGTCGTTTCACCACGAGGGATGGCTCAAGGCCTGTTCCATCTTCGCCAGAACTTGCATAGGACAGCGTCAAGGAATCGGATGCTCGTGTCATAGCTAGGTATAATAGGAAATTTTCGTTGAAAGCCTTCGGCAACGCCCCTTCCGCCAAATTAATGCCGGCCTCCGCTAATTCCTGACGTTCCTTATCCTTAATAAGGCCTTCATCACCCATGCTTTGTGGGAATACGCCTTGGTTGAGGCCCATGACGAATACCTTAGGCCACCATTGGCTGTAACCACGTTCGATAGTAGTAATCACCACATGGTCCAAGGACGGTGGAATCATGGAGTAATTTACGTCGCTAAGACCTTCTTCGAGGAGTAACATCATCTCATCCAGTGTCAACACTTCATCCTTCATGACCATAGAGATTTCATCTATGAAAGAAATAACAGCATTGTACATCTGTTCATGGCTGGCTTTCGACTCTTGATCCCCCACCGTTTCTGCATCTTTTGCCCATTCATAGAGATGCTGTGGCACTTGCAAGGTTTCTAAGAGACCATACAGCTGCGCACCCCAATCAGCGCCCGTATGACCTTCGCTATGAGCGGCAAAGTCAACCCATGGGGATAAGATGTCCATAATGGTTTGCCTTGCTTGGTTGACACGAGCTCTACGAGGTGCATCAACGTGACCTTCTTCATCTTGTCCCTCATGGAAGCCCCGTAAATAGGGCCAGCTTTCACGTTCCCATTTATAATGATCAATACCAAACTCGAGCACATAGTTTTCTAGTTCATCTACGGCCTCACGGGTAAGAGGCATCAAATCTGTTTTGAGCAGGAGGAACATACTGTCTCGGCTGTAACTGTGGCGCACGATATCAAAGAGCGCCGTCAACAACTCGCCTAATGGATGATTTTTCATAGGCCGCTGGCGGTCGATAAAATGCGGAATACCATACCGACTGAAGACCTTTTCTAAGGTATCCCCATACGTTTCCGACTCGCGAAGCATAATACACACATCGCGATAACGTGCCTCTGGAGAGGACTCTACGTAAGCTAAAATACGGCGAGCCACCGCATCTGCTTCCCGTTCACGGTTGTAACCACGAATAAGTGGAACAGTAGTATCCGTAGAATTTTGCTTACTAGGGCTAGTAAAATAATTAGCCTCTAATTCTTGTACGATTTGAGGACCCCGTTTACCATCAAATCCAACCCAGTTAATGCTAGATCCATAACGAGCCACTAAAGTATCGTAAATCTCTAAAGGACGGCTAAAGAGATGTTCCCCTCGACGTGCAATATGTAAAGCCTTTGGATCCATTGGCAAGTCGATGGTGATAACCGCTTCCTTAGCCAAATCAAACAAGGTATAAATCAACTCGTAGTGTGTAGGTGTAAACCAATGGAAGCCATCGATAAAGACATGGCTATTTTCCATCAGAGGAGATTGAGGCAAAGCCTCAACGATTTCCATGATAGGATCGATGTCGCGCTCCCCATGACGACTGATTTCCTCTTCATAGGCAGCCATACAGATGGCAAGTTCTCGCAATTTCTTTTGTAATACTTTATTTTTAACGGACTCCGCCCCACGTTCAAGGTCATTAGGACCGACGCGGAATGCGCGAAACTCAGAAAAGAGCTGTTGCAATACAGAAGAAAACTCAGGACGTTTAGTAGCCTGTTCTAATAGGCCTAGCTCCTTTTGTTTCCGCTTCATAACAAGGCGCAACAACATAGACCGGCCAAAGCTAGATAAGCTTGATTGACCGGCCCCTTTGGAGCCTATGGATTGATATACTTGGTACCCCAAACGACCAAAGCCTACGACACGAACCGTGGTAAAGCCTTTTTCAGGCATAAATTCAGCTAGCTCTCGCTCTACTCGATACGTAGCTGGTTCAGGAACGAGTAAGATTATGGGTTCCCCTGGACAATCGGTCATGACTTGACGTATCCGTTCATATACGGCACGCGTCTTGCCTGATCCTGCTCGTCCATAATAGACGCTAATATTCATGAGACCTCCCTAGTGAAACTTTCACCATCTCAGTTTATATAATTTATATAATTCGCAAATTTCATCTTATTTATATATTTCTTGTTCTTAGGTCTAGCCTAAAACTATTTTTTTCGATATAATATGTTACTGTACTAAGTATTATTATATAGTAAATATGACATTCTGTGCTTAATTCTGGGGTAATTTTAAGCTAATTGTACAATATTTGACGCATCTGATTATATTTGTTTATAATTAAGAAAAAAATTTATATTTTATTTACAATTAACAGAATTTCATATATAATACATGTTAGTATTTGTGTTATTTGTAAAAATCATGTATTTAGGAGTGAATTATTATGAACAAAAAACATTTAGCAGCTGCTTTCGCAGTATTCGCAGCTACAACTATGTCCTTCTCCGCTTTCGCTGCATCCATCGATGCTAATGCACGCGCTTACGAACGCGCTGCAGCAGAGCAATATACTTACGCTGCACCTCAAGCGGCTACACCAGCTTACCAATCTGGCTATGTAACAAGTGCACCACGCCCTGGTTACAAACCATTGCCAGCGGTTCCTTACACAGCAGGTGACATGGCTCAACAAATGCCTGTATCTAAAGAATTGGGCGATCCAATCTTCGTAGCACCTCAAACAACTGCTGTAGGTCTTCAAATCATGGACCCTATCGCACCTAGCTACCAACCTGTATACCAAGAAACTGTAAACTCCGTAACAGCTAATGGCAACGGCAGTGCATACGTTTCTCGTTACAAAACTAACCAATTAAATGCTTTCGACTTATTGTTGAACGGCAAAACTTACACATATGACTTGCCTGCATACACTAATGGCTACCAAGTGAAAACTGCTAGCACTTACAACCGTGCTGGTGACGGTGTTGCGAATGTATTCTCTACAAACGTAATCACTGAAGCAGTTGTAAACAACAACTCTTTGCGTATCACTGTTAACATGACTCAACCAACAGCTGTAGCAGCTGCTAAATTGCGTTCCATGCAACAAACTGGTCAAGTAGCAGGTGGTGAAGTAGCTGCATTGTTCGCTTACAATGAAAGCTATGACGGTGTAAAACAAGCTGCTCATTACGACGTATTCAACAACGGCGGCCGTTACATCATCGTTAAATCCGGCGCTGTAACTGTACCAAATGGTGCACAACACCCTTACGCAACTGCATTGTTCGCAGTAACTGAAGACACTGTAGCTGCTGTAACAGTATCTGGCAACAGTGCTGATGCTTACGACTTAGTAAAAGGCACTGCATACGCAATCGCTCAATCCGCTAAGGTTGGCAACGCACGTCGCTAATTCTAAATACTAATTCGTTACGAATTTAATTATACTTGTGAAAGCCACAAGCTTTCATGAAAAAAGACTATAAATCACTAAGTCCCCTAATGAGGTAGCTCATTAGGGTTTTTTATAATCTTATGAAGACTTCAAAATCGTCTAAAAATTTTAGGCCTTGTAAAATCTATAATCTTGTAAAAATTTCTAGTGCTTTGTAAGCCATCAAGCGATAGCCTAGCTCGTTAGGATGTACTTCTCCAGCAAAGACGATTTGTCCAATTTGATCCGCTTCAAACAAGGTCGTATAGAAATCTATGACCTTAATATCATGAGCTGCTGCGTATGCTTTTAGCTGTTCATTAACCTCTCGTACGACGATGTCTAAACCATCCATATCGCTGTCGATTTGCGTTTCTAAACCAATAATAACCTGTCCCTTTGTGCTAGCTAATTCAATGGCTTTCACCAAAGTCTTGAACACATATGCACTATCTCGACCTTGTAAGATATCGTTAGTACCACACATTAAGAAGATGTGGCTCGTTGGATCGTCTATAGCGGTAAGCGCCCAGTTTTCAATATTATAAATCATGGCTTGTACAGAGCAGCCATCCACCCCATAATTCGTAAAGTTTACGCCCTCAATGGATGCATCGCAGATTTCAACCCACCCACGTCCATAAGGCACATCGTAGCCACGCGTAATGCTGTCGCCAAAACAGATGATTTCCATATTCATCCCTCCTGTAACTATGCATTAATCATATAATAAAAGCATGTTATACACAATATACATAATATAGAATTTTATATGCACTCTTCATGGAATTACACCTATGACTATGGTATACTATTTCCACATAAGAGAGGTCAATGATGAGAAAACTATATCCCTTTTTAGTGATTGCTCTGGCTAGTCTTCAAACAGCTAGTGCTATTTCACAATACGAATTAGAAAACAAACCTACCCAATTCCAAGTTGCTTATAATAGCCCTGTTGAGACTGTATATATCGACTTGAGCACCATCAATCTAGCACAAGCGGGACCGACGTATAATACATTACACGCTCGTACTATTAGTCTATATAAGCAACAAAACATTATTGCAGACTATATGACTAATTATACATACCATCGTGGTAAAACGTCTAAAGACATTTACCTCATGGACTGGCATGTGGCTCCTGCTAAATTTTACCAAGTAAATGGTGCTCCTATTGGAATGGCAGACAATCACCGCTCCGTTTTATCTACAGGTGCTCGCGTAGCGCCAAAAGGTTCGGCCGTCGCTGAAATAGGTCAGTTTATCTTGCACAATGCGTTAGAAATGGAGCGAATCACATATACCTTTACAAACCCCTATGTGCCACCACGCCCATATAAACCGATGAATACCCCTGCCCCTACAGCAGAGAAACCATTATTTGGGGTTCAACCACCTGAAGGTGTATATAAACCACTGAACCAACTAGAATCGCCTTATGCGTATCATCAACCGCGCTTAGCGCCATCTAAACTAGGTGTATATGGACCAGTTCCTCCACCACCTCCAACAGGACCACGTCCTGACTGGGCTCTTGATATACAAAATCAAGATTTACCAGATCCGAACACACCTATGAGTCAATGGGGCCCACAACCAGATTATAATGCGCCACCTAGACCATAGGAACGTATCTCTATTCTAACTATATCCCTTAGATATGAGTTTATACTACGATTACATTAGCTAGGTTTTTCATTAGTTTGAAGCTTACTCAATAGAATACAAAACTACAAAAAAGGACCCGTACAGGTCCTTTTTGTTATAGTATTTATATTTTTATGTCTCTATATCCATCCTAATTAGATGCTTTCACATTATTTAAGACGAATGAAGAACAATGCACATGCCCCGATTACAGGCGCAATAGCGATGGACATCAAGGACATTTGGTAGCTGCCCGTCATAACGAGGACATTGCCCAAGAGAAGTGGCGCTAAGAGAGCACCGATTTGGTTGAATAAGTTTACGAAGCCCGCTGTGGTACCGCGCAAATGAGGTGCTGCGGATTGAACTACGAGAGCATTAGTCAAGGCACTGTGCATGAAAGCACCAATACCGAGGATTGGACCTGTAATGAAGAGCATATTCGGATTGGATGTACTAGCGAATAAGATCAACGCCGGACCAAATAGGAACATAACAAGCGCGGCTAAATGGTTTTTCTTGATTGGTAAAATATCGGACAAGATACCGATGGTTGGTTTTGCAATAAGTGCTGCCGTTCCGAACACACTCATAACTTGACCTGCGTAGATAGCAGTTACGCCTAATTGTTTAACCATGTACAAGTTTGCCCATTGCGTTACACCCCAAGTTGTACCTGTTGCAAAGAAACCAGCGATGGCTAAACAACGAATATTGCGGTTTGAAAGGATGTGCTTTAAGTTCTCTTTCAAGGACGTTTGACCTACGCCGAGCTTAGCCGCTGCTTCGGAAGCCTCTGCTTCGCGTTGTGCCATGATTTCAGCACTTGGCTTACGTACTGTGAAGTAACATAATACGAGTACTGCCAACGGCAAGATAGCTGTAGCAAGGAACGCAGTTTGCCAACCGTAATGTGTGGCTACATAAGGTGCGTAAAGATTTACAGTAGTAATACCAAAAGAAGTACAGCTCATGAAGATACCTACAGCCGCACCACGTTGGTTAGGGCCAAAGTGATCGCCAATAGCACTCAAGCAAGAAGCTTGTACAGGACCAGACATAACGCCTAGCAAGAAGCGCAAGCCCCAAGCCATGTTGTAGTCTGTAATGGTACTCATAAGAGCCGTTACAGCAGCCATACCAATTAAGCTAAATAAGATAGTTCGTCTATAACCAATTTTGTCGGCTAAGATACCACCCGGCAATACTGTTAAGGCATAACCAAAGTAAAAGGCCGAAATATGCTGTGCCCCCATCTTTGCAGTAAAGTGCAAAGCCTCGTTGAGGATAGGCATAACAGAAGACCAAGATAAACGCATTACAAAACTCAACAAGAACGTGAGCCATACGCTAAGGAGAATTAAAATCTGAGTTCGCGAGAAACTAAGTCGATTCATACGAGCTCCTTTCTACAGAATAAAAACATATAAAGTAATCATACTATAAATAGAAAGATTTTTTCAAATACAAAGCATGACGGATAACATAAAAAAGAACCCTCTACCGATTAGATAAAGGGTTCTCTCTAGTATTATACAAGGAACGGGCTCCAATTGCCTTACCAAGTATATTAATAAATCAAAAGAAACGAGCAACAGGCAACAAATGGCCCAACCAATCTCTAAAGATTTATATTATACGAATAATATAGCACAAGTACGAGATTAAAGCTATATATAAAACCCTCTAGGCATAACCTAAAGGGCTTTCTAAGTCGTGGCGGAAATAGTAGCTATTTCGCATTGGTTGCTTTCTCTGTCTTCTTTGGTCTGGTTATGTACCTGTGCCAGGGCTTCGTGCGTACCGCACATACCCCACGTCAGGATTGGAGGATTCATGCTGGCTACAGTTTGCTAATTACTTTAATTTAGATATGTATAGAATGCCATTTCCCATCATAACTATCAAATTCTTTTACATTATCTAATTTCCAGAGACCTGCCTGTTTTTTGAATTTATAAAGTCTTTGTGTTTCCATTCCAGCGTAAAGCACATCACTTTTTACAGTTATAGAGCTACCTTTTTCTTCTATTTCAATGATTTTCTCGTTATTCGGATTGAATGTTGGAGGGTAATTAACAGTCATACATTCTAACTTTCCCATTTTTCTTGGTTTATCTGTTAGGTATTTATCGTATATTTCCTTTAGTGTTTGTTTCAATATCTCATCAGGAATATCTGTGCCTGCATCAATATGCTTATTAGCATTGTCTTCCCATTTATACATTTCCAACAGAAAACTATTTAATACAGTTTCAATACTTTCATTCATAATTTACTCCTTTTTAGTTTTGTTTAAGTTGTTTGAACGAAGAATAATCCACCAGATAGATCTCGATTTATAAAAATATATCCGATATTCTCAGTTAGATAAAAAATTTCATTTACTTCTTCAGGTAGATCCATTCCTAAGATTTGACCTATGAAAATATATTTTGCTAGAAAATCATCACTCTCTTGCTGTAAATATTCAGGTTGTCCTCCTAGAAAACTCATTTCATCTAAATTCTCAATAGGATTAATTGGATAAAATTTATCTAGGTTAAACTTGAACTGATTTTTATCTCCAACGATAACTCTCGTGTATCCTTGAATAGCATCGTCAATTTCAGTAATGTAGTCAAGAAAATAATCTTCTTTATCATAATAAGAAAAAACGTAAATTGCTTTATCTTTATATTCCATATCCTGAAAATCTGTTTTAAATTGAGGTGCAATAGTTAATAGATTTTCAATTGGTATAAAAGCAACCAATGCTAACTCATGACCATCTGGCGCTATCACTTTATTTGAATAGTCTAAATCTAGCCCAACTAATATATTATTTATATTGGGTTTGCTATCTAAAAAGTTAAAATTAACGTATCCATTTTTTTCCATTTAAATTCTCCTAAAAATTTAAGGGCATTTCTCACCTGCTTTTTTCAATTTTCAAGAAATTTCTTGGCTTCTTTTCTTAATCCTCCTCCAGAAGTTTTAGGTTTGTAACGATAATCCGCTAAATCTTATTAATTAATTGATATTTATCAATATTTTTAATTCGTCTGGTAGTTTGGCACCATTTCTATATGCCTTTTTAGCCCAAAATATGGCTTTTCTTTATTACCTTGTGTGAAAAATAAATCGGCTAAATTGGATTGGGCAATTGGATGTCCATTTTTTGCCGCTATCTCTAACCATTCAAATTCCAAATCTTGATCTAAAGATACAAACATATGGTATTGATATAATTTGAATGCTGAGTTTTTATCTCCATTAGTGGCGTTCTTTTCGAAAATTTGAATTTCTTCATCTGAAATCCAATAAGTACTACCTGTTGATATAAAGTTAGTCATTTTAAATTTCTTTCCGGATGTTGTTTACATGATATTAAAGGGGTGTACCTGTGCGTACCGCACATGCCCTACGTCAGGATTGGAGGTTTCATGCGGGCTACAACTTACTCATTCATCTTCATAAGCATCACCATAGCTTTGAAAAGAGGAATCTAACCAAAACCATTCTTTTTCATTGGAAACCAATTTCTCCAGTAGTTCTGTAAATGACTTAGCAATAATGGGAGACTCATCAGGTGTAGCATGAGTTTCTATAAAACTATCATAACAAAAACCAAATCTTTTTTGTTCTAATTTTTCAATTAATTCTTTGATTTTCATAAAATACTCCTTAGGACTGAGAGTTTTTGTTCAGGCTACAGCTTGCTAATTATTTATAATAGATTTTTTAGCTATATGTATTAGATCTTTATAATTCTCCATAAAAGGTTCTTCTAATGTGGATTCTAATAAGCATTCTAAGTCATATAATATTTTTTGCTCAGCTTCATCAATAATTTCATTATTTTCAACGAACTTAACAAGCCATTCAAAAAAAACTAAGACTTCATGGTTGTTAAATTTAATAATATAGTCGTTAGACTCTTTTTTAATTTCCATAATATTATAATGCTCCTCGAGAAACTACATTTTGCAAATGACTGGTAATGAGATTCTTAAAGAACCAATATTTCAGACGATCTTAAAGAGGATAGTGAGGTCGTCTGAAAAATAGAAGCTGCGTGCGTACCGCGCACACTTACGTCGGGATTGGAGGTTTCATACGGGCTACAACTTGCTATTCCCCCAACAATGTTTCTTTAAATAAGCTATCAAGTGATTCATATAACATTTCCATTTCCGATGAATCATGGTAATAAATAAAAATATGTCCCTGTTGATCCATTAAAATAGGATTACCTGAACCATCATCTGATATTGCATAAAGTTTATTCATTGGTTGTTCATGTAATTCTAAAAGTTTTTGAAATCCCTGAGTTAATTCGATAACTGTTTCTTTTCCAATTAATGTTGAATTATGGAAAGCATGGATATCCAAACCAGCGCTTGCGCCGCCGAATTTTTTAATAAATTCAATGTAATCATCGTGAAATTTTATTCCTAAAATATTTTCAGCATGTTTAATTTCCTCACTACTAGCGGGTATCCCTTTAAGCTCAGGGTAATCTTGAAAATATTTAATAAGTAAATTCATTGTTTCGTAGCTAATCATTTAATACCTCTTCTAGATAATTCTTTTAAAGCTTGGTCGTACCAGAACTCGCGCTTCCATTGATTAAATTCATCTCTATTGTCAATGCCGCATTTATTTCCTATTTCACGATTGCAATACTGGTTTTGCAAGCGGAAGGGCTAGTATGCGCTATCCGTTACCTTGATTTCCTCATTCAGACGACCCCAGCCAGTGTAGTTGCCGAACAATAAGAGGTTGTCGAGGTCATCGTAGTAGTAACTTGTGCCGTTGTAGGTTTTCAGGCGGTTATCTTGAACGGTAGGGATAACGAGTTATTTAATCAAATTTATTTTCAAATCGCATAAAAAAACATCCTTTATACCTATTCAATAAAAGAATATTATCATTATTCTCAATAATAAATATTTTTCATATAGAAAATTTGGAAAATCAGCCAATACATCTGTAACAGCACTATCTATTGCTTCATACTCATCATCTGTCAGTGGCGAATCAATATATACATAAAGAGTAAATAATTCTTCAGTCATATCAAATGCAATAAGTCTGACTTTTTACAAATTGCTCCAAGAAAAGCCGTTTGCATACTTAAAATAATTTCTTTTTTTCATAATTAATTCCTCAGATAAAATATAGAATTTATGTTATATCAGGCAATGCAGGAATAATATGGGCTCTTTTTTGGATGAATGAATTATTCCCCATTCTGTCGGAGTCTCATCTCCTGTATCCTTATCAACATAACTTCCAATAAATCCTGAGGATTTGCAGACGGAAGGGCTGGTATGCGCTATCTGTTACCTTGGTTTCCTCTTTCAGACGCCCTCAGGCGGTGTATTCGCCGTACCACAACAGATTGCTGTCCTTATCGGTCATTTCTCTTGGGATGCCGATTTGGTTGCAGTGGAAGTAGTGGGTTTGTTGGCGTCTTTCACCTTCTTCGTTGATCCGGTTGTGTACCTGTGCCAAAGGCTCGTAGCTGTCGGGATTGGTGTAGATATAGGTATATCTGCCGTCCGATCTGGCTTCTTGCAGTATATGGCTGTCGCCCCAAACGAAGCGAGTATGGTTTTCGAGGTCGACTGAAACTGTCTGAAAATCTTGCGTTGGATTCAATGCTTTATCTAGATGGCGATTATCATGTTTTTTATTTAAGCTAGTTTAATTTAAAAACGACAAGCTTCCCCTCAGGATATTTACCTTCCCATCCACAAGGCCAACCCCCTTTAAAATAAGCATCTTCTATCATATTCCAAAAAGGATGATTTTTCTTATATTTGTTGTTTAAATAACAATTAAATAAATCGGCATCTATATCACTAAATAAACTATCTTTTAATCCCTCCTCTAAGTGAAAGGAATTCAATTTTTTCTCAATTGCAGGAACAGCATATTCATCCCAAAAATTGTCATCTTCATCTGTAGATAGCTTTAAAATTAGTGAGTTTGATTCACGCAAATCCGCCCAAACAGTCTCTAAATCACACTGCTGATATGCATATCTTTGTGCTACTGAAATATCTTGAATAATTTTCCATTGGCTGTTTTGATAATTACCTAATACTTCTAATAAATTATTTTTTATAAATCCTAATATTATATTCATAATATTATTCCTTATTATGTTAAGTAACTAATCCAATCTTGTTTTCTTGTTGGTTTATATAAAGACATACTTCCTGACGTAACATAATTCCGTTACCTTTTCCATTAAGTTTAAATAAGCCTTGTTTTCTAGAAACCTTAGCTTATGTATTCGATTAACAAAATAATAAGTAGATTTAGGAATTATTTATTAACTTTTCGAGATATTCAATACTTCTGAATAAAGAATGTTCACCTATTTGCTGTATCAAATTTGATGAGTTCCCAAATAATATTTTTTCTAAATACTTTTTTAGAATTATAAGCTCATCTTTTTTTAAGAGATTTAAAGCGTGAGTGATGTTTTCTGCGGCAGGTATATTTATAATAAATTCTTCTATATTTACTGGAATATCATCATTTCTAATGCCATTGCTGATGCTATCAATAATTTTAGGCATTAAATAATTTATTCCTTCTGGTGAAAAAAAGATGAATGGTACTAAATTATGTTCATCAATAATAATTTTCTCTATTGGGGTATATTCGTAATACTTAAATTCATCTTTAAATTCCTCTATTTTATAGATATTTTCTCGATAAAGTTTTTTGAACAATCCTTCTTTAGGATAATCTCTATAGGGAATTTTCAGAAAGGGCATATTTATCTCCATTTTCGGCAATCAATCAGTCGAGACCTTCGTAGGCAAAGCGGTAGCGCGCACCGTTTTCATTGGTGATGGCTGACCAACTATTTTCCCAGGCATACCTTTGTCAGTATTTTTTGGATAAAAATCATAGGGAAGGTCGTCTGAGAATTGATTTTAGACGACCTTGATGTATTGTTGGGGCTCGACCCAACCTATGGTCTAAAAAGGTCTTAAAGAGGCTTGTTACCTTTAAATATATTAAATCTTGATAGATTAGCTCCTTTTGATTGAATATGTTTTATAGCTAATTCAAGTTCATTAAATTCATTAAATTCTTCTATCTCATAATCTTCAGCCTGATCCAATTTATTTTTTGGTACTGTATAGTAATATGTGGTATAAATTCCATTATTTTTCTTAATAGCAAATACTTGATAAACAATCTCTCCATCAATTTCAATAAGTTCATCATATCCTTTTGTTTGTAAATTAGTTAAATTTAACATATCTATTTTCCTATAATATCAATACGTATTTGTTTCCCATCCGGACGTCTAATATTTATATGCGGGTACTTTCCATGTCCTGTTCCTTGTGGATCAGCATATCCTTTAGGACGTCCTGTTGCTTTATCAATTCTCTCCACCTTCCAACCCAATCGGATCCTGATTCACAAACTGACCCGCATCAGATTCGTAATACCTGAAGAAGTTGTAATGCAGCCCCGTCTCACGGTCAGCGTACTGGTTTTGCAGGCGAAAGCAGGTTTGCGTTTGAGGCGTACGTCAAGAAACTATTTAAATTCATCTAATAATTTTTTTCTTAATTCCGCAAATTCATCCGATAAATTATGTTTAAGTTCAGTATAAATTTCATCATCAATTTTACTTTGAGTAAATAGTGTCTTTTCAATATAAGGGATAACTTTTTTAGAACTAATTGAAATTAAAAATGCAATAATTTCATTGTAAATATAAGATTTTCATTAAGTTGGCTTAGTTTATGTATTAGTAAATTTTCAATTGATTCTGATTTATAATGTTTTCCTTTTAATCCATACAATACCCATGAGATAATTTTGTGATGCTTGCTGTTTAAGTTTTTATAAGATATTCTTTTATATAATTTCTTTTTGGGAAATATGCAGAACTAAATGCAATAGAAATAATTATAGAATATCTATTTATATTCCAAATAGAACTAATATTATTTTCTATAGTGCGAAACTCTTCTTCTCCTAGATTATATTTTTTGAATAGATGTCCTAAAGAAGATATTGCAGATGATTTCACTTTAATGCTTTTGTCATTTTGAATAGAGTAAATTAATATAGAGAAAATTTCTTTCAATTCCGTAGTGCTAAGTTCTTCTTGTATTTGTCCCAAAATAAAATTTGCAATTTCTCTATGTTTACTATATCGACTTGTTAAGAGGATATTTCTGATTATATCAATAATCTCTTTATACTGAAAAAATTGTAGTCTTTTTGCTGCTTCATATTGAATAATAGAATTAGAATGTAGTAGTTTTTCTAATAAGTCATTGATTGATAGATCTTTACATTCTAAAAAAGCGTCAAAACTTGAAACTCTATCATTTACCATATTATTTTTTCCGTGCTTTGAAAATACTCATTTATTTTTTCATAAACTTGATTAGCAACCCCAGTATCTACTTGATTACCATTTGCTGCCATCATTACTGTATCAAGAGCTTTTTTCCCTTTTTCATAAATAATACCTATACCTAAAGTTATAAGCACAGCTTTACCTAACGCAATCAATTCAGGAGCAATAAGGGGTATTGCAAAAACTGCCAAGCCTTTAGGGTCGATCCATCTTTATCGGTCATCTCTCGAGGGATACCGATTTGGTCGCGGTGAAAGTAGTGGGTTTCTTGGCGATTTTCGCTGTCTTCATTGGTCCGGGTGCGGACCTGTGCCAAGGGTTCGTATCTGTCGTTTTGCCCTCTCCCCAGCCCTCTCCCACGAGAGAGGGAGTAGATGTTGGGATGAAAAAAAGTTCATCCAACACTTCTTTGATTTATATTAATCCCAATAAAAGTCTAAATTATTTAATTCCTTCCACTCTTCCAAAGAATAAAGAAAAGGCAAAGAAAATTTTTCCAATAATTTACCCTTTAAATTTTCTGATACCATGAATGCTCCTGAATAATTGTGATTGGAAGACAATAAAATATCCTTATCTGAATGAGTATATGCCTCCAGTGAAAAATCATCTTCATCTAATGCTAAATCTGGGTAAACAATTTCATCCTCAATTTCCCAACCAACTATTCTTACTAAATAATAGACTTCGCTCGTCAATAACTCACCTTTTGTATTGACAATAATTGCTTTACTCATTCCAAAATCATGATCAAACCCGTATTTTTTAATAAATTCCAAAAAACGCGCTGACATGATAAAGAAATCATTATATGGAAGAAAATCAAAAGTAACATCTCGGGCTTTTTTCAAGCATACATACACTTGTTCAGGCATTGGAGAAATTTCTTGCCCCTTTACGAACCAACTCCAAGGAAAGTCAAAATCAGGATGCGTTTTTTTAGGGTTGAACACCTCTGATATACCTAAGACTCCACTACTTACTCGTGGTAATCCCATTTTTTCTGCTTTATCCATACTTTGTAGAGCATATCCCCACACTAATAACTTTTTCATAATACCCTCCTAAGATTATGGCTTGTTACACTTACTATATATACACGACGCTACGCCAGTTTATTAATCATCAGGATTTTCTTCCAAACAATTTAAAACTCATCAAATGATTTCGCAATAATAATTGAATTTTTTTAAAATTAGCTTCTCTTGATATATTTTCATTCCATACGTCCCTTACATAATAAATAATTTGCCAACTATTTTTTTCTAAACAGAGGTAATTCCCCCCAATCAAAAGCAAAAGGAATCAGATTTTTAGGTAACTCATTAAGTTTCCATTCATTTATTGCTCTTCCTTCCAATGTAAAATCTGGATCATCCTCAAATTGCTTAGAATATTTCATTGGAATGAAGTCACGAATTTCAATATAGTCATAATTGATATTATCATTGACAAAACAAGAAAGGTTGGGATCACCTCCATTCCATTTGAAATAATGTGACTTAAATGAAGATGGAAAAGATACTTCTAATTTTTTCTCAACATCATTGAAATCAATTTCAGATAAATTTTTATCGCAATCATAAAAGCTAAGCATAACAACCTCCTTTAACAGTAATCCATTACTTTTTACTTGCTCCAATTTTAAACCTAATTTTTTTATAAAGCCCTCTTAGGATGTGCGTTCTTATTTACGTCGGGATTGGAGGTTTCATACGGGCTACGGCTTGCTTTGAAATCTATTTTTGAACGTAAGAAATTTATCATATGAATTTAGTTGTTCAGCAGAATAATTTTCCATAATTTCAGCATTATCACTATCTACAATAGAAACAAAAAATATGACATTATTTGTTTTTTCTTATCTATATTTTCTATCGCTTTTTAAATCCTTCTATAATTGAATCATATACTTCCGCCTGATATTGCTCAAAATTATCTTCTGATATTAATGTATTTGCATCATAAAGAATATTTTGAATCTCATTATTGAATATACTATCTATTTTCTCAGGAACCTCTCCAAGTCCTATTGCAAATTGAGGGTAATACCATTTAATAAAAGGCTGATCTTCTTTTTGGTAGTTTACTTTTTCTATTTCGTAGTGAGAAATAGTGTTTGCAGCCCACCCCAGACAGGAACAATAGTCATCAATATATAATGTATAGGCAAAAACTTCATTAGAATTATATCTTTCTAATACAAATTTAAAAGTCTCTGTAACTCCTTTAGATACATTCTGGATTAAATCTTGAATCATATAATTACTTAAAATACTCATTCTAATTTCCTTTTATAAGTTTTTGTTATCAATCAGTTTCTATGCACATTTACTACGTGATCCGCATCTTCCAAAAACCTTACCATCAATTCTAGTTAATTGCTTACTCATGTATCTATCTGTTTGAGCTTTGTTATACTTATCCAATACTTTTGAATAAATTCTTTAAATTTAATTAATATGAAAGTCCTTTGGCTATGATGTTTATAGCATATCCTTGAGTTATATTTGTTCATATAAAGTTAAATTCTTTTCTGTGTTTTTATATATATCTGTATAGAAATAAATTCTATTATCTTTTATCTCTTTCAGATAAACCAAGTCTTCGATTCCCCCAATATACTCAATTGATAAATCATCTAAATTTAATATTGCAAGCCTAAATCCAACAACGCAAAATCGTCTAATGAAAACTGGAATATATATTTTTCTATTGAAATACAACAAAGGCCCTCCAAACCCCTGTTCTTTAATAATAACTTGACCGTTAATGGATAGACTTCCAACTAAGGGAGAACCTTGATTTACTTCCATCAAATCAAGGTAACTGACTTCCCATTTGTCAAAAAAATTTTTTTCTTGAAAGTCTAAAGGAGTTTCATTCAAAATTTTTAACTTAGACATTTTTATATTTTCTCTTGTCAAAGAATTGAAATCTTCTTCTAATTCTACAAGGAGTTTACCAACTTCATTATTAAATGGCCAAGAATCAATTACTATCCGAGACAATAAAAATTCTTTTCCTTTTTTTTGTTGAAAAATACTTTCTGAATTTAGATAGTTAATCATGTCATATAGTTCATTTTTTATAGATATCAACTGCTGTTTATTTGTATAACTATAATCATCACAATTATTAATCATTTTATCAATTTCGACTAAAACTATATTGATCTTTTTTATAAATTGCTCCTGATTCATTGTCTTATTGACCTTTCTAAGTCATTAATATATTTTTGTGTTTGTCCACCAGGCAACCCCAAACCTTGAGGTGCAACTTTACCTTCAATATTAGTTGCTCCTAATAGCCGTTGCGGCAGCAGCCGTGGAAATCGGGTTATTAAAGAATATGATTACTTAGGCCGTCTGAAAATTTTTCAGACGACCTTACGGGGGCGTTAGAGCTTGGGAAAGCCTATGTGTTGTACTTAGTATCTCTAATATTCATATTCCCTGGTGAAATACCTTCTTCTGATTCTACAAAAAGTTCTTCATTCTCTACTTTCTTTTTTGAAAAAGGTGTTTGGCATAAGGGAGGGTGTAATTTTAAGTAATAATTGATAGGTGATAAACCTAATTTATTAGTTTGTAAAGGGTCAGCATTTTTCTGAATTAATAAATCAATTAAATCTAGTTGCAAGTTGATTGAATGGTTTTCCATAAAGCAAAAATGAAGACAGTTATTGCCACAATAATCAACAATACTCACATTAGCTCCGTTTTCTATTAGTGAGTTGGCTTTATCTTTATCTCCAGATTTTATAGCAAGCATTAATGGAGTTCTTCCATCGCTATCCTGATGATTAATTAAGTATTTCAGTTTTTTTATAATTTTTTTATAGGTTTTATTGCTATTTTCCTTTAAGGTGTTATCTAAAATATTATACGCTAATAAATGTAGTACGGTTTCATTATCTTCTGTAAGTATATCTAATTTAACGCTATGCTTAATGAGAATGTCGACATAGTTCGTTAATCCAAAACGACAGCAATGTTCTAATAAAGTCTGATTGGAGTCAGACTCATCAAAAGAGAATGATAGATTAGGATCTAATCCTTCATTAAGCAATGTATTAAGCTTATATGTATTTTCTTTATCGTCAATAGATAATATTAAATCTATTAGAATTTCTTTAATTTCTAAGTTTTTCATAATAATTTTCACAACAATTGAATACCCCTGATCTCTTTTGACCTTTCGTTAATCGTCCTGTATTATTTTTTACCTCAATAAAATAGATTTTTCCATCTTTCATTGCGACTATATCAGGACGAATTCGGACCTTTTCAATTTTTCCCCTGTTCTATCGAGAACTTTATTTGTTACTTCATCTGATTAAATTTTAAAACCTCTACTTTTTAAATACTTAGTTGCTTTATCAATTCCACGTTGAGCACTCTCTGATTGTACGGATAATCCTAATGGATCAACCCACCCTTGCGCATTCGGCGCAAAAGCATACAGATTCTCCCCACCAATAGGATCCTGATTCACAAACCGATCCGCATCAGGTTGTAGTGCAACCCAGCTTCATGGTCGCAAAACTGGTTCTGCAGACTGAACGGCTGGTGAGCAGTTCCGGATATGTTGGTTTCGCTCTTCAGTTTGCCCCAACCATAATAATCCCCAAACCAGATTGCCGTCCTTATTGGCAATCTCGCGTGGGATGTCGATTTGGTCGCAGTGGACGTAGTGGGTTTGTTGGCGGCTTTCGCCTTCTTCGGTTGTCCAGTTGTGTACCTGCGCCAAAGGTTCGTAACTGTCGGGATCGGTGTAGAAATAGGTATACCTGCCGTCCCAAACAAATCTGGTTTCTTCTTCGAGGCCGTCTGAAACTTCTTCGTTTTTCAGATGGCCTTTGCCTATCCTTCTGCCCAAGGCATTGTAGCTGTACACCCAAGTTTCTTTCGTACCATCTTTTTTAAAGAATTCCGCTTTAACCAGTTGGTCATGCAGGTCGTAGAAGTATTTCTGCACTTTTCCGTTGGCTAGTTCCCAGTGGGTCAGGTCATCGAAGTAGCCGTAGTAATAGCTGCTGCCATTGGAAGCTTCTAAGTCGTTTTTCTGATAGCCGGTTATCGTAGGTCAAGTTTTCTTTAGACGTCAGTAGTATCTCAGCATAACGATATTTTGCGCAGAAATGTTATTTTTTAGTGATAACAATACCCTCTAGTCCAACAGATGAATTTATATAATGAAAATTATATATTTCTTTATCTTCTATAAAGGGATTTATACAAGGAAAAAGTTTAATAATTTCATTTGGAATATCTTCTTTTCCCCATTCATATATATCAAAAATAATATTTTGGTCCGAAACGTTGTTAAAATGAAAAAAAATTACTGAATTAAAAAAGATATTATTTTCATCAGATGAAAGTAATACGAGTAATTGATCATTTTTCTTATATAAAAAACCAACAATTTCCTTGTCATGTATATTCATTTCTTTTTTGCCCCACATTTATCTGGATTTTTCATGGAAAATCTAAATCTTGACATTGGCTAATTGAATTAGGCAATAACAAAAGACTTACTCCACTTATAAATCTGGTTGTTAAGCTACTTAATCCAGGGAATACTTGTGCACATTTGCCAAATTTTAAGTTGAATTTTTCCATTTTTGTTAATACTCGTCCTTCTCCTCAGACTTTATTTGGTGCTTTATCTGATGGATATTTCCAGTCACGTGCATGAAGGTCTCCAAAACCATGGTTATGATCAAAGTCGGTGTCTTTTACGGGGTTCCCTTTTGCATCATAGCTTCTAATTTGTATAGGTTTACCTGTTTTGGGATCTAATTTTGTTAAGTTTACTATGGCTTACTTGTGATTACCAGCTAGTAATAGGTCTATGCAAATTTACCCAAAATTTTAATAATGATTGTTCAAAAAAACGAAATTCGGACAGATCTTTTTCTACAACTAGACCTAATTCTTTGAAAAGATATTTAGATTTCGTTCTCTCAATAACATCATATTGACTTAATAACTCAGTAAGCCCTTTTTTTGATGATATGTCCATTTCATTATAGTATATTGCAAACTCTACTTTCTTATCATTGAAAATTGTAACCTCAGTTAACTTTTCATTATCAAACCTTAGTACAAAATTGTTTATCTCTATAATATTTTTTACCTTCGGGATAACATTGTTTGATATGTCATATTTTCTTATAACATCTGATAGAGAACAATTTAATTCAAAATCGCCTATGCTCTTATAAGGAATAAATATTAATTTATCATGATTTAAAGTTGAGTTTTTAAGTTTACTTTTTTGAAAGTCTGAGTACTTTTTACCTTTATTATCATATAAATCTCTTATACTCTCATCGTAAATTAATATCTGCAGAAACAAATTATCCTTATAGTCAACATATAAAACTAAATTATATTTTGGAAAAATATAAAAATAATTTTCTTCTTAAATTGCAATATGAAATTGAACACTCTGTAAATCCATAACTTTATTAACTTCTTCAATGAAGACTTCTTGAGGCGTTTTGTAATTCAACAGCTTTCGGGGTAAATTATTGCACCAATGTAACGCCCGCTGAATCGTTTCTTCTGACACAGCCTTTATGGGCGTTCCTTTTGGGATAAAGCGGCGTAATAGTCCGTTATGTCGTTCATTTGAACCGCGTTCCCCAGGCGAGTACGGGTGAGCAAAGAAAATAGATAAATCCTCTGTTTCTAATGTACTTATGTCTGCAAATTCACGGCCATTATCAGCCGTAATAGTTTTACATAACATGGATACATCGGAAACGGCCTTAAGAGACTGCAACCAATTTTCTAATGTCATTTTTACGTCCACGGCTTTAGCGGATAGACAACGTAAGGCTACATATAGGCGAGACTTGCGTTCTAACAATGAAACAATTACTTCATCGCTTTTATTCTTTATTCCTCGGACCGTATCCAGCTCCCAATGACCAAATTCTTCGCGGGTAGCAACAGATTCATCACGCAGATCAATGGATTTACCTAACTTGCGTTTGTGTTGCCTGTTATGTCGCTTCTTATGAGAATGGCGAATAACACAAGGCAAATCCATTGGTTTAAGACCTAAAATGCCTTGGTAAAGGTAGTTATATAAAGTTTTAGTACACACCATTTCATTGCGTACAAACAAACCCTTACGTAAGGCGTAGCCAACAGCAGCATCTAAGGACCATTTATCGACTCTTACCTTGTTTTCAACCCAAGATAAAAGGGCTCAATAGAACCTGCTTTCAAAGTGTTGAAAGAACCTTGGCGGGTTCTTTCATAGGCAAGCTGACCGCAATCTGCTATATACATAAGAACAGCCTTGTTTTGTCTAATTTGAACCACTGTTCCACGCTTTTTCTCAGCATAAATCGTAGTTCTAGAGCGTCCTAATGCCTTGGCAATAGTATTGATAGGATCACCAGCAAGAAGGCGTTTTTCAAGATAAAAGCGCTCCTCTAAATTTAAGTGTTTGTTTGTACGCAATGATGTGATAAGATTAGAGCAGTCCATATTAGTACCTCGTGATTGATTGCGAATTTGATACTCTAATCTTATCACTTGTACTAATATGGATTTTTTATGTGTTCAGTTTCAATTTACAACTAAGCAAATAATTTTCTTCATCCGAAACTTCTATTAGAGGATCCTCCTCTTCTAAAAATTTTTCAAGATTTGAAAACTTAATAACTTTTCCATTTAAGCAAAATTCATCGCAATTCCTCAAGGAGGATACAGTAATCAATTCTGAATCAGATTGTATCTTGTGTTTTCTATCAAACTCTAATGAATAATTAGGATTATTTAAAATAACATCATCAAAGTCAGCCTTTTTTTGACCCAATACAATTCCATCCAAAGAATTATTCAATATTTTCAACATAATATATATCCTTTCCTGTATTTGTCTATGTCAATTAGCTTCTCAGCCATCAGGAAAAACGACCTCTAGATAGAATGCCATTGCTAATGAGATTGTTAAAGAACAAATGTTTCAGACGACCTCGAAAAAGAATTGAGGTCATCTGAAAGGCAGAAACAGCATGATTACCGCTCCCATGCTACGGCGGAATTGAAGGTTTCATGTAGGCTACGGCTTGCTTATAAGATTTATAAGAATAATATTATATATCAAGAAATGGCATTAATTGTTCTGGCTTTAAAGTTAGTAGTGCGATTGTTCTTCCTTTAGTATCGCAGAATTCAACCTCATATGCTTCATAAGGATTTGAATAAACTTCTACAATAGCACCGATGTCTCCCTTTTGTAAATTAAAACCAGGAAGATCTTGTTGCAATTTGACTACTTCTAAAAGTGAATATTTCACTATAAACTCCTTAATAATTAACTATAAAACATATGTAGTTGCCAATCGTGGAATTGATTGTCCGCTATCGATTATCCAACCAGTTCTAACTGTGGCGGTCTGTCCAATTGGACCAGTCATTGGAATATCAACAGTATAGCGTTACCCATGTTCATCACATTTACCTGGAGTTGCTGGGTTTTCACAAACACCTTGTTGATTTTTTTAATCAACTTATCTACATTTGATTGATTAAATCCTAATGCAGATTGAAAAACCTTTGCTTTTTCCACCTACAGGGTGTTCTGTATTTAAGGCATATCCCGTGATTTTTCTGGGGTCAATGATAGCCTTATCTGCATTAGGTAATTTCGAATTAGAGCAAAGACCTAATAGATCAAGCCAATCTTGAGTATTTGGTGCAAACGCATCCCCCCACCAGTCGAATCGGGTCCTGATTAACAAACCGCCCCGCATCCGGCTTATAATACATGAAGAAGTTGTAATGCAGCCCCGTCTCAAGGTCGGTATACTGATTCTGCAGGCGAAAGGGGTGGTATCGCTATCCTTTACCTTGGTTTCCTCTTTCAGACAACCCCAGCCGGTATAGTTGTAGAACCACAAGAGGTTGCCGTCCTTATCGGTCATCTCTCTCGGGATGCCGATTTGGTCGCAGTGGAAGTAGTTGGTTTCTTGGCGGCTTTCACCGTCTTCGGTTGTCCAATCGCGGACTTGCGCCAAGGGGTCGTAGCTGTCGTATTGTAGGTGTCGGTAACGACAGTATGGTCTTTGCGGTAGTCGAACATCCATTCTTCGCCGAGGTTGTTGCTGATCTTGAGCACTTTGCCGTCGGAGAGGCGATTTAGTAGAGGTCGTCCTTACACAATTTAGATTCTAAATAGGGTTATCTTGTAGAAAGGTGTACCACATATCATCTATATCAGCACCATCAAATATATATTTATATCTACTTCCAAACATATATTCCTCAATAAATGAAGAGAAAGGAATACTTTTTACTATTAACATTAAATGTTACTTGATCATTGAGCCTATTTAAAAAAATTGGTTCATATAAAACTTGTCCTATTTCATAAGTATAATCTTGTAAATTTTTTGGTACTCTATATTGTCTATCCAATATCTCTTCTGTACTCCATAATTCTATATCTCCAAAAGAACCCCCATTACATAATAATAAAAATTGTTTATGTTCAGGTGCCAAAAATTGCTCTAGTTGTTCACTTATCCTATCCGCACCTTGAGGAATATTTCCGTATAAAGGAGCATCAGGCAAGTCAGACAAACAATTTCTATAATGTTTAATTATTTTAGATAAATTCATAACAATCTCCAATTATAAATGTGATTAATATCCTACAGAATACGGATTTTTATAGGAGTACCTACAGGTAATTTCCTTATTTGAGGCCAAATTTGTTATGTGCCGATATGCCAGTTTGTAAAGTTATCAAGCATTTTTAAGTTAGATCGTGTATCAGGTCCTCCTAATTGTAATTCCCATACATGATCAGGTTGATTACACCGCCTCTTTGGTCGGCACTTTGAATCAGGTTGCCGGCTTTGTCATAGGCGTAGCGGCGGTTGAATACGGTACAACAAAGGTCGTCTAAAAGTTAGGTTTCAGACGACCTTGATGCTAACTAGTGATGAGGTTATTAAAGATCAAACATTTCAGATGACCTCAAAGAAGGATTACAGTAAGTCTATTATAGGTAATTCAAGAATATCTTTCGTTGTTAACTCTCCAATTTTCTTTTCAGTAAAAGACAACTTCCTATTTTTCACTAATTTGTCATCATGGAACGCATATTCGTAGATTTTTCCATTTGTTTTATTATAGACATATCCATAATAATCATCCTGACCATCCTCATCTTCAACAAAATTCATAAAGAATACTTCATCGTCTTGCTTTAATCTCTCTATTAATGCACTGTATAAGTTTGGCACCTCATTTACTACAAAATCTGTACATTCTAAAACACTTTCCAGCAAAATTTCAGAAGTTAATTCCTCAGACTCCATCAACTCAACTCCTATCTTTCTAAACAGTCTACTTAGGCGTGCATCCATTTATCTATATTTCTTAATATCCTGTAAGGTAATTATACTATTTCTTAAATCATCTAAAAATAATAGTTGAATTTCATATTCACGTTTTACATTTTCGTCTTCTATTTTGCCATCTTCGGAGTATGGGAAATTCGCTAAAGCATCTTTCCAGTTAATTACGTTTTCAGCACATGCAGCAAAGTAATAACTATCAGATGATTTTTGTTGTATACCTAGTAACATATTTCGAATCGAAGCTAATAATTCTATAGTTCCTTGTGTTTCTACCATATCATTTAATGGATCATCATCATTCCAATTTATATCTTCTATAGCTTTTTGAGAGATTCCAATATTTATTTGGGAGAAATCATACCAACCAGCTTTAATGATAGCATCACAGAGTTGGTTGTTCACATTTGAATTAGTTATTTTAGTCATATTTTCATTTATTTTTTTCTCAATGATCAGTGCATTACAGCACCAAGCTGCAAATTTACATTTCTTTTGTAGATCCATTTGATCTAAAATAGATTGTACTCTTTCAATATGCAATTCTATATTCATAATTTATTCTTTCATTAATCATATACACCGCTAGCATTGTCAACACTTGGTCATCGAAGTACTGGTTCTGTAATCTGAACGGTTGATGTACATTCCGATAGACGCGCTCATCCTTTTTCAGACGACCCCAGCCGGTATAGTTGCCGAACCACAGCAAATTACCATCTCTGTCTGTCATCTCGCGCGGGATACCGATTTGGTCGGTGTGGAAGTAGTGAGATTGTTGTCGGTTTTCTCCGTCTTCGTTGATGTGGTTTTGATAGGCGAAACCGCGTACGTACCGCACGTACCCTACGTCAGGACTGAAGGTTTTGTGTGGGCTACGGCTTGCTTGGGCTACTTTACAGTTGATAATTAAATTTAGAAAATTATGTCTAATACTCTATTTTTTAAAATAAATTCTTTTTTTAAATGTTCTAAAATATTATCTAACTCTTCCTTGCTTAAAATTTGGTTGGTCTTAGTAAATTTTGCTGTTTTCGCATATAAGGAAAAGTGAAACTCATTATTTGGAAAGGACATTTCTCCTTCAAATGAAATTTCATGTCCATTTAAAGAAACAATTAACATACCTCTTGAAATTTTTTCAATTACGAAATCATCCATAGTAATTACCTTTGAAATATAACAGTTGAAATCTTTGTTTTAGGATCTATTATTACTATTTTTGTTATATTAGGATTGTTCTTCAAAGCGGGTAATTCTCTATTTTCCCATATATTTCCTGGTCGCAGATCTTTGCCAATAACGCCTGTTACAGTACCAGAAGCGCATGTTGCATACTCTGATGAAATATCTTCCCATGCTTTAATGCTTGCTTGGTTATTTTGATCCCACGTAGGCATGATAATTTTTCTAGCTTCAATTAACATTTCTAATGTTGTTCCTCCATTTAGAGGATCCTCCTCTTCTAAAAATTTTTCAAGATCTGAAAAGTTAATTCCATCCAAAGAATTATTCAATATTTTCAACATAATATATATCCTTTCCTGTATTTGTCTATGTCAATTAGCTTCTCAGCCATCAGGAAAAACGATCTATAGATAGAATGCCATTGCTAATGGTAATGAAACTGTTAAAGAATCGATAGCTCAGACGCCTTCAAAGAAGATTTAGATGTCGCTTAAAAAGTAGAAGCCGCGTGTATGTTACGAACATACCCCATACCATAATTAAAAGTTTTACACAGGCTACAGTTTGCTTTTTTTCATTCGAAAGAAAATTTTAACATTTTTGATAAGCGATTTATAAAATATAGAATTGCCAAATGTTCATCTTGGCAACAATATTCTTCGGTTCTCAATCCTCTTTCAGAATAGAATATATGCCATTTTTTATTTTCTTCAACAATACATAATGATTCATCATTTACTTCATTGATTGAGTAACTATCTTCTGGTACTCCTTTATTTTTAAGATATGAATTCAATTCATTAATTTTTAACATTTTCCTATTTTCACCTCTTCCAGATGCCCAGATTCTATATGATTTAACAGATTTTGGTAATTCATACTGTGTCCCTAATCCAGTCTCTCCGAACAACGGCATAATTTTACTTGCAGCTACATTATCAAGTGGTTTCAGTACCCTATATATGGTATAAGGCTTTCGATTAGAACCAGGAGGCAAGGCTCTCATAGGGTATGGTTTTCCTACTGGAGATACAGATTGTCTCCGCCTGAAAGCCCAATCGGATCCTGATTCACAAACCGACCCGCATCAGGCTCGTAATACCTGAAGAAGTTGTAATGCAGCCCCGTTTCACGGTCAGCGTACTGGTTTTGCAGGCGGAAGTGCTGGTACGCGCTATCCATTACCTTGGTTTCATCTTTCAGACGACCCCAGCCGGTGTAGTTGCCGAACCATAAGAGGTTGCCGTCCTTATCGGTCATCTCGTGCGGGATACCGATTTGGTTGCAGTGGAAGTAGTGGGTTCGTTGCCGGCTTTCGCCGTCTTCGGTTGTCCAATTGCGGACCTGTACGAAGGGTTCGTAGCTGTCGGGATCGATGTAGATATAGGTATGTCTGCCGTCCGGGTGGACTTCTTGCAGTAGATGGCTGCCGTCACAAACGAATCCGGTTTCCTCTTCGAGGTCGTCTAAAAAGTTTTAGTAATTTTTATCAGACGGTCTCACAGTATTGCTTACATATATGCTAGGAGCACCCATTACTCATGTAGACTACACTTGTTAAATAAAAATAAGATTCAAAGTTCGTTATATTTTAATGGTAAGCATAATGATTCCATAAAGCTTTTAGCTTTTCAGAAACAAAAACTCCTAATTTATCCCCTGCACCATGATAAAAATCCGATTCATTATCAATAGCATAATCCCATTCTTGAGGAGATTTTTTATGAAAGCTAATAAAATCATTAGCTTTTATCCACCACAAATTTGGCATTTTATCTGCAATTGATTGATTGTGCCTACCTTTATCAATTACATCATCAATGGAGTAATATTTTTCAAAATAATCTTCTGAAAGATTTTTCCAATCACACTTAATAATTTTATTTTTGACTGCAAGAATTGGAGTAAATCCAGTTAGTCCTGAAGTAAATAAAAAATCTTTAATTTTCTGGGAAACTATCAAGCTTCTATTCGATACATAGGCCTCTGGTACATCAGGACCTAGTCGATCAATATATATTTCAGGGCTAGGAACATTTCTAGTTTTTTTAGAGGCATGTCCTTCCCATAAAATATAAGCAAAATCGCCGTAAATACCAGTTTTTTCAGAAAGCGAGGAAAGGTCGCTATAAACTTCAAATAATTTCATAATTATTACCTTTCACAAAAAATCTATTATTTTTTTCCAATTATAAAGGCAGTGGGCCCATTTCGTTTATATTTCTAACCTAATTTCTAGTTGCTCTAGGAATGTTGTGTTGTTTCAACATAAAAGGGTTCGTAGGAATCCGGGTCGGTATAGATATAGGTATACCTGTCGTCCGAGTGGACTTCTTGCAGCAAATGGCTGCCGTCCCAGACAAATCCGGTTTCCTCTTTGAGGTTACCTGAAACTTCTTTGTCTTTCAGACGATCTCAAAGAGGTATTGAGACCGTCTGAAATGGTTCGAGTTTAAACAGTTTGCTAAATTTGCTTTTTAAGAATTTTCACTAAATAATCTGAGAAATTAGCTGCTAAAGTTAGCAATTCATCAGTATCATGATTGTAAATCATTACCGTTTTAGATGGAGAAATATAAATAGGATTTCCCCAGCCATCGGTGCCAATTATTAAATTACTTTGACCATCTTTAAGATAATCTGAAAATTTTTTATTCAAATCAATAATTGTATCTTCCCCAAGAAATTCGGAATTATGTATTCCATATATTTGAGCATCCCTAACGACACACCCTCCAAATCTCATTGTAAATTCTTTAAAATCGTCATCTAACTTGATATTAAGTGCTTTCTCTATATTGAGGATCTCATCATCAGTTGTTGGCTTACCTTGAGCGACTGGATTTTTTTGAAAGAAAGCAATTAACTGCTCTAAAACAAATTTATTTAACATAAATACTCCTTATTAAACTAAAAAGCCCTACCTACTTTTAGATCTTTACGTCTTAACTCTTTTCTGGCTCTATATTTCCAATATTATCTACGGCAATTTCAAAAATCATGTCTGACACTGTCATTTCCTACATTTTTACCTTTTTGATTACCAAAAGGGTGCGTTTTTTATTCCCTAAATCATGCTTACTTTATGGTAGTTCTATAATTGGGCCTTCTGGATTTTGTTTTTGCCACCTCTCACGGGAGAAGGGAAAGGGTATGGTTTGACCTTTTCTAGAAACCTTGGCTTATATATTCAATTAGCAAAATAATAAGTAGATTTAGGAATTATTTATTAACTTTTCGAGATATTCAATACTTCTGAATAAATAATATTCACCTATTTGCTGTATCAAATTTGATGAGCCCCCAAATAATATTTTTCTAAATACTTTTAAGAATTATAAGCTCATCTTTTTTTAAGAGATTTAAAGCATGAGTGATGTTTTCTGCGGTAGGTATATTTATAATAAATTCTTCTATATTTACTGGAATATCATCATTTCTAATGCCATTACTGATGCTATCAAAAATTTTAGGCATTAAATAATTTATTCCTTCTGGTGAAAAAAAGATGAATGGTACTAAATTATGTTCATCAATAATAATTTTCTCTATTGGGGTATATTCGTAATACTTAAATTCATCTTTAAATTCCTCTATTTTATAGATGTTTTCTCGATAAAGGTTTTTGAACAATCCTTCTTTAGGATAATCTCTATAGGGAATTTTCAGAAAGGGCATATTTATCTCCATTTTCGGCAATCAATCGGTCGAGGCCGTCGTAGTTAAAGCGGTAGCACGCACCGTTTTCATTGGTGATGGCTAACCGACTATTTTCCCAGGCATACCTTTGTCAGTATTTTTTCAATAAAAATCATAGGGAAGGTCTTCTGAGAATTGATTTAAGACGACCTTGATGTTTTGTTGGGGCTCGATCCAACCTATGGTCAAAAAAAGGTCTTAAAGAGGCTTGTTACCTTTAAATATATTAAATCTTGATAGATTAGCTCCTTTTGATTGAATATGTTTTATAGCTAATTCAAGTTCATTAAATTCATTAAATTCTTCTATCTCATAATCTTCAGCCTGATCCAATTTATTTTTTGGTACTGTATAGTAATATGTGCTATAAGTTCCATTATTTTTCTTAATAGCAAATACTTGATAAACAACCTCTCCATCAATTTCAATAAGTTCATCATATCCTTTTGTTTGTAAATTAGTTAAATGTAACATATCTATTTTCCTATAATATCAATACGCATTTGTTTCCCATCCGTAATAATCCCCGAACCAGGTCACCTTTATCATCAGTCATTTTACGCGGGATGCCGATTTGGTCGCAGTGGAAGTAGTGGGCTTGTTGGACGCCTTCTCCGTCTTCGGTTGTCCAATCGCGAACCTGTGCTAAAGGATCGTAGGAATCCAGATTGGTGTAGATATAGATATATCTGCCGTCCGGTTGGATTTCTTGCAGTAAATGGCTGCCGTCCCAAACGAATCCGGCTTCCTCTTCGAGGCTGTCTGAGAAGCAGAAGTCGCGTGCGTGCGTTGCATTCGCACTCTACATCGGAATTGTAGATTTCATTGGCTACAGCTTGCTCATTTATAGAGACTGTATTACTTCTATATATCTGTCTGTTTTTTTATCCCAAAAAATGTACAAATAAGCAGTATCATGCTTCAACTTCGATATATCTAACTGCCCTAGAAACATTGCGGGAATATTATCAACGATAGGCCAATCAGGCTCCTGTAACCATTTGGGATATTTATCCATACAAATGAAATGTTCCTTAAGAATCTTTTTAAAAGTGGTCGCCGTCTTAGGTTTGTACTTATCATACAAGGAATTTAAATAACCCATATCAGCTGGTATCCAGTTAGGAATAGCCTCCAAAATCAAATCAAAATTTTTTTCTGTCGTTGAATTCGAAGAGTACTGGATATGCTTGTAATCTAAAATTTCCCTGAAAATATCCATCAAATTTAACTTTGCATCAAGAGATGTCAAATCCTGACTAATTAAATATTCATAAGTGGAATTACTATTCATATAAGGTTTAGCTTTAGTATTTTCCAACAGGGAAATTAATTCTTGATTGGAATACAACGCCATTTCCAATTCTTCAGTTGATAATTTTTCTTCCACAAAATTCTTTAAAATTTCTATTGCTTCCATAGCTAATCTCCTAGATTCCTATAAGGGTCAAGCGCTGCATATTGTTCTCTAGTTACTTCTCTCAAATTAAAAGGACTATGCCTATTCTTCTGCCCAAGGCGTCATAGCTGTAGTATTGTAAGTGTCGGTAACGATTTCGGGCAGCCATTGGGCGTTGTAGCTATATCTTGTGGTATAACAGGTGGGGGCGATAATGCTGATGAGGTTGTTAAAGAACCAATATTTCAGACAATTATTCTTCTTCTAAGACCATACGATTAAAACAGTCATACAAATTTTCTCCGACTAAATACATATTTTGCATCTTTACTTCTTCAGGCATAGTTTTTCCAAAATCATCAAAATAATCATCTTCATCCCATTCGTTTTCATGGTACCAATAAAAACTTGTCCTATTTTTTCCCCTTTTATACAAAGACATATCCTATCTCCGCAGTTATTCTCAGCAATAGGTATAAAATTCTTAGGAATCCTATTTTCCATTTTTTATAGCATTGCTCAATGAATAGCCAGTTTGATACGATTCCCTTCCCCATAGAAACAACCAAATTCCCCTTTTTTATTACAACATTTTCTATTGGTGAATCAGAGGGATAACAATAGCTTGGTAGTCCATTGTTATACATGGTTAATTTATAAAATACTTCATTTAGATATGTCTCTCCTCCAAAACACGTCAAATAATCTAAATAATCAGAAAATTCTTTTCTATCAACATCTAGAAATTTTGACATTATTTTTCGTGATACAGGATCGAAAGGCTTTGCTCCGACCCTTACAACTCCACCCATTTTCTCAACTAAACTCTTAATTTTCATTTTCATTACTCCTTCCAGTTATAATTTTGTCAAATAATCAGCATTTCTTCTTAGGTTGTTTATTACGCATAGTACATGTATGTATTCCACATATACATTACATTAAAACTGAAAATTTCATGTAGACTAAGAATTTCTTAAATCAGGAAGGATAATAGGTTTGTAACTAAGTACTTTATCAGCTATTTCCTCGGAGCTCATGTTTGTCCAATATATATAATCGGATATATTTGGATCTGTGACCAAATTTACTAATTTTTCAAGGAGTACCTCTTCATCCTCTTCTGAACCTTCAAAATTTCTTAACTGATCAATCAGTTTGATTAAATATAATCTATCCAACATAATCCTATCCTCTTCCATAAAGATTATCCCCACCCAACAACCCAATCGGATCCTGATTCATAAGCCGACCGACCGTCCTGACCATATTTGTAGGCGGTTTTGGCCTAGATGGTTAAAGAACCAATATTTCAGACGACTTCAAAAAAGGATTGAGGTCGTCTAAAAAATAGAAACTGTGTGCGAACCACATACACTCTACATCAGGACTGAAGGCTTTGTACGGGCTACGACTTGCTTAATGAATTTATTGAATATTCCAATTAAAAATACTTAAATGGATAAACATCAAACAAATTATTACTTATACTATTTACTGAATATATAAACTCATTTTTTATATTATCCGTAAGTGTCTCTCCTTCATCTAATAGGTGCTCTAAATCTCTGTATAACAAAGCCAACTGGATAAATTGTGAAAAATCTATCCCTAAATTTGTAAATCCAGATCTGGTATACTCTCCAGCATCATGATTATAATGGAAAATGGTATTATCTATTTTATTTAAAAACCATCCATCTCCCTGTCCTGCTTGTCCAATACTCCAAAAACACCTTGATATTTCGGGATAATTACACTCTAGGTATCTATTTTCATTTAAAGCCTCTTCATAATTAAAAAGAGAAATATCAGGTATTATTTCTACTTCCTGATACTTAGCAATAAATAACAAATAGTTATTATCCAGCTTGGGAAGTTTATCTAACTTTTTAATCTCTACTTTACGCTTAATACATATATTGAAAAAATCCTCGGGCAATAATTTTAATTTGAACATAAATGTATACTCCATAAATTTTTTGCTTGATAGAAAGAGTTTCAGTTTTTGATCAAATTGTCTTCAAAAAATTATAAAATTTTTCGCACAAGCCATCTTGAATATTAGATAACAGGAAAAGAAAACTTCCTATATCTTGATTTTGTTCAACTCCATCAAGGAAATTAGCATTTAGAAATAATAAAGTTAACTCTTGTATATTTTTATCAAATTCGTCTAGCTTGTCTAAGTTGTTTAATGCTAATCTTTCTCGCTGATGCAATTGTTTCAAGGAAATCTTTTTATTCAAGTAACCTTTTGAAAATTCGATATCTGATGAGAAGCTATAATTATCACTTAATGTTGCAACATATTTATCTGTGAATAATAGTAATATTTTAACTTCATCTTGAACTGAATAATCCGCTAATAATCTCTCTGATAATATTTTATCAAAAATAGCATTATTTTCTATTTCCAAATTATTTTGCTTTTTAATTTTCTTTTGACTTTTTTTCATTGGTTTAACCCCCTAATGCTTGAACAACAAGAGCACAATTTATGCATGAGGCTAAAAGTTTTTTATCAAAGGGTTGGTTGCCCCCTTGCCTCCGGCCTCAGAAATATGACCAGTAAATCGTCGTCGGCCAGTTCGCGGTGGATCAGGTTGCCGAAGTGGTCGTAGTCATAGCGCACCAGTTCTTTGCCGTTGATGGTGACGGAGACGCTACGCCGAAATTGAAAGCGTTATACGGGCTACTGCCTATGAGTTGTTAGATAAAACATCAACTTCCCAAGTATCTGAAATCAGCCCTTTGTAATCGGACTGAACAATAAAATGTTCGTCGTCTATCCAATGAAAATTCAACCGATAGCCCATAGCCAAGAAAGAAGGATCTTCTAAAAATAGAGATCCTTCGTAAAGGATTGCCCCTTTTTTATCAGATACTACCCAATTAATTTTAAAACGATAGAGATCACAATGTGCAAATATGGATAAATACTGTTTTCTATTCGGACTCATTTTGCGTTTTTTAATTTGAGTACTTAAGATGAGATTAGCATCTAAGCAGGCTTGATATGCTATTTCAAATGGTTCTGTATTCCACCCCTGTTCAACTGCAATTCCCAACATTCCTTGATGGACTGCTTCTAATTGCATCATTTTTTCTCAGCATCAGAAGACACATCATATTTATCAAAATTAAAATACAGATAGAAATCTGCAAATCCTTTTATATTCGGTTTTTCTGGGAAATCATCATGAGGATACAAAATAATCAAACAGGTACTAATTTGTTTTGATTCAAATTTAGGCAGAGATTTAGCATATAGCGTTGGAATGGCGTAGGCTTGTCTATTAAAATTCACAAATATTGGATTTGTACTATATTCACTTCGTAAGTCTATAACTTTAATCATAAATTTCTCTTAATCAACTATAAGTCGTTTTTGCCTTGGAGGCTGGGAGCCATATTTTAGTTTATGTAATCGTACCTGTGCCTTTTCCCACGCTAAAGCTGCTTCTCTATTTGGCAGTCATCAATTATCACTGAGCCTGTATAATAATTCATCGTAAGTATAGTAATGGCAGGGCACAGTACAACAAAGGTCGCCTGAAAGTTGTGTTTCAGACGACCTCTATATTAACTGCTAATGAGATTGTTAAAGAACAAACGTTTCAGACGACCTCAAAGAATGTATTGAGGTCGTCTAAAAAGCAGAAACCGCGTGCGTTCGTTCCGCACACACCCTACGTCAGGACTGAAGGTTTTGTGCGGGCTACGGCTTGCTACACACGCCACGTCAAAATTGGAAGTTTCACACAGGCTAAAACCAGCAAGTTGCTAGGGCTGCACCATTCGAAATATCAACTTCCCAAGTATCTGAAATCAATCCTTTGTAATTGGACTCAACAATAAAATGTTCGTCATCTATCCACCGGAAATTCAAGCTATACCATATATCGATATAAGATGGTTGTTCTGTCAGCAACGTACCCTGCTTAACTATTTCCCTTTTTATCAGATACTGTCCAACTAATTTTAAAATGGTAAAGATCACAATATGCCCATAAGGAGAGATATTGTTTCCTATTGGGGCTAAGTTTCCGCTTTTTTATTTGCTTTTTAAATGTTAAATCAGACGTTAAACAGGTTTGGTAAGCAGTCTCCAATGGCTCTCTCGACCAATTGTAATCAGACGCAATATCAAGCATTCCTTGATGAACAACATTTAACTGCATGATTTTCTTATCTTTTTCTGATAGAGAGGTATACTTTTTGAAGTCAAAAAGCTGATAAGAATCAGCACTCCCCAATATTTTTTCTTTGGGCGGAAATGGACCATTCTCCCATAAGAAAATATTACATTTAATCACCTTTTTGGAATCAAACTTAGGTATTGAAATAAGATAAAGCTCCGAAATAGCAAAGGTTTCTTGATTAAATTCAGAAATTCTTTCATCGTTTTGAAAGTATAAACAAATTTCGTTAATCATAATTTCACTTTCACTTTAAGGTCTGTACTGTTTAGGAGGTCTCGCTCCATTATTAGCAGCTCTATAAGCCCTTACTTGAGCCTTTTCCCACGCTAAAGCTGCTTCTCTATTTGGTAGTCCATCAATCATTACCAAGCCTGCATAATTAGGATTGCTACCATACTTAACCCTCAATTTACTTCGAATCCTCGGCGAATTATTTTCTGTTTTAAAGTAATCTGCCTTTTCTCTTTTGAAGTATCACCACTTAGACTTAAAACTGCTCCAATGCCAATTGCTGTTAGTGCAGCTTGCCCTGCAGCAGTTAAAACAACACCTATTTCTAGTAAGAAAAATAATGCCATAGCTATAAAACCAGAGAGATCAGTCCATCCTTGTGCATTAGGTGCAAACCGATAAAGGTTACTCCCCCCCAGCAACCCAATCGGATCCTGATTCACAAACGGCCCCGCATCAGGTTCATAATACCTGAAGAAGTTGTAATGCAGCCCCGTCTCACGGTAGGCATACTGGTTCTGTAAGCGGGAGGGTTGGTATGCCCTATGTCAGGATTGGAAGTTTCATGCGGGCTACAACTTACTCATTCATCTTCATAAGCATCACCATAGCTTTGAAAAGAGGAATCTAACCAAAACCATTCTTTTTCATTGGAAACCAATTTCTCCAGTAGTTCTGTATATGACTTAGCAATAATGGGAGACTCATCAGGTGTAGCATGAGTTTCTATAAAACTATCATAATAAAATTCACTTCGTAAGTCTATAACTTTAATCATAAATTTCTCCTAATAAACTATAGGTAGTTTTTGCCTTGGCGGCTGGTAGCCATATTTTAGTTTATGTAATCGTACCTGTGCCTTTTCCCATGCTAAGGCGGCCTCTCTATTTGGCAGTCATCAATTATCACTGAGCCTGTATAATAATTCATCGTAAGTGTAGTAATGGCAGGGCGCAGTACAACAAAGGTCGCCTGAAAGTTGTGTTTCAGACGATCTCTATGTTAACTATTAATGAGATTGTTAAGGAACAAATGATTCAGACGATCTCAAAAGAAGATAGTGAGGTCGTCTGAAAAACAGAAAATGCGTGAGTGTGTACTGCACATACCCTACGTCAAGACTGAAGGTTTTGTGCGGGCTACAGCTTGCTACACACGCCACGTCAAAATTGGAAGTTTCACGCAGGCTAAAACCTGTTAGTTGCGAGGACAGCACCATTCGAGATATCAACTTCCCAAGTATCTGAAATCAACCCTTTGTAATTGGACTCAACAATAAAATGTTCGTCGTCTATCCAATGAAAATTCAAGCTATACCATATATCGATATAAGATGGTTGTTCTGTCAGTAATGTACCCTGCTTAACTATTTCCCCTTTTTTATCAGATGTTGTCCAAGTAATTTTAAAGTAGTGTTGATCGCAATATGCCCATAAAGACAAATATTGTTTTCTGTTCGGACTTAGCTTGCGCTTTTTGATTTGTCTTTTAAAGGTTAGATCGGAAGTTAAGCAACTTTGGTAAGCTTCTTCCAATGGTTCCGTATCCCAATTATAATCAGCAGCAATATCTAGCATTCCCTGATGAATAACTTGTAATACCATGAACTTTCTATCGTCCTCATTTAAAGAAAGATATTTTTTAAAATCAAAAAATTGGTACGATATAGCAAAACCCAGTATTTTCGCTTTGATTGGAAATTGTCTGTCCTCACATAAGAAAATATTACATTTAAAAACTTTTTTTGAATCAAATTTTGGTAGAGATACCAAATATAGTTCTGATATAGCAAACATTCCTTTGCTAATGTTTTTATATTTTGTGTAATCTTTGAGCGGTAAGCGAATTTCTTTAATCATCGTTTATTCCTTCGTTACATAGGAGATTTAGTAAGGATTCCAAATACAATTCTGATATAGCAAACATCCTCGGCGAATTATTTTCCATTTTAAAGTAATCTGCCTTTGTTCTAGTTGCTCCGCGGATACCATATTCCATTATTTGCCCCGTTCTTTTATCATAATTCTATATCCGTGCTGAGGCTTTTTTGAACTTTTACAGTTTCCATGACAAGCGCCTGCCTTTACCGCTGACCTTGCCTGTGCTTTAGCCTGACTGAAGTATCCCCACCTAGACTTAAAACTGCTACATTGCCAATTGCTGTTAGTGCAGCTTGCCCTGCAGCAGTTAAAACAACACCTATTTCTGGTAAGAAAAATTTTTGAATCTTATGGCAAAATTCTTTCAAAAGCAAAGTTAGTTTCACCCTCCAAAAATTTCAAACCATGTATCGGATTTATCGGCTGACCGACCCCGCCCGCCCCCTTTACGATCGGGAAGTTATAAATAAAGTTGAATAGTACTTGTTATTTTTTTTTGTGTTTCAACACTAATTTCCTGGTTAAAATTTTGGATTAATTTTAAAAAATCAATAATTAATTTGATTTGAGTAGTGTTAAATATCGCACTTTGGTTTCTTAGGGCAATATATAAAAAGTCAACAACGTAACCATATAAATGAAATTTAGACAAATTAGAAAGAATATATTTTAAACAGCAAGGAGTAAAATATAATAAAGCCTTATTAGTAAAAGCTTGCCACTCTAGTGATTCAAGTATTGAGAGAAAATCATCGTATGTTATCTCAATCCAAGTTTTAGTAGATAGTTGCATTATAGAAAATATATAAGAGTTATCACTATCATCAAAACTTATAATGTTATTTTTATCAACTTTGAAAGCTGGAAAAGTAGGCCCAATTTTTTCCTCCAGATAATTTCTTTCTTGTATATATTTTACTTCCGTTAGAAAGTTTTCAAATTCACAAGATACTCCTAAGTCTATGACAAACTTTGAAATAGATTCTAAAAAATCATGAATTATATTGATTTCATTTTTGGGTAAAGATTGTAGTAAATTAAATAGTTCACTTACTTCTCCTTGGGATATGTTGGAATAATAGCTAAATAATTCTATGAAACAATCATTATCTATACTAGGATTTTCTATCGAGCTTAGTAAAAGTGTATTTAAATGTAAAGCAATTTCATTTTGTTGTTTATCTGACATTTGATTTTTAATTAATAAAATTAGATCGTTTTTTTTCATGTCTTACTTTCTACATTTTAAGGTATAGCACCATTTGATTGATTTATAATCTATTTTTTATTTACGTTTTCTAAAATTATTTAATAGTTTTACTATCTTCTCTTTATTTTCGCTGGATGAGTTAATTGCAATTCTAACGGCATTTTCTCCAAATTCATTTTGTATATTTTTATCAGATCCATTATCAAGGAGTAATTTTACCATTTCTATATTTCCAAACATGCATGCATAATGTAGGGGAGTATATCCTAAGTCCCCTTTAAGGTCGATCAATGCCCCATTTTGAAGAAATACAAGAGCATCATTTAAAGAATTATTTCTAGCTGCAATATGTAAAGCTGTATCATCCATACCTCCTACTTGATTTACATCTTTAATAGTGTCACCTAAAAAATCAGGATGTGTCTCATATTTTTTTAAAATACATAATAATTCTTTTTCCATTAATTATTGTCCTTGACCAAGAATTTCTTCTCCAATTATTGAATCTAACTCTATCCATGCATCTTCAAGTTGACTAACAATAGAAGATACATTTTTATTTGGATCGTCTTATTTATTTTTAAAGTTAAGCGTTCAGTCCAATAGAAATAGATAACACATCTTCCTCATTGTCGAGTAGAGATATATCGATAACTTTATCTATTTTATTACTAAATAATTTTAAACAATAAAAGTTAGGTTTGTTTATTAAGTCTAGCCAATTGCTAATATTTTTCATTTTGATAATAAACAAGGGGAATAATTCTATTGGTATTTCAGCCGAATCATTTATTCCTCCATAAAAGTATACATAAGCAATATCATTTTCCTCTGGTGCAAAAAAATTTAATATTTCATTTTTTATCGATAAACTAAAGTTTTCTTTTGATAATTCTATATTTCTATAGTGGGTAAAAGTACGATTTATTATTTCACATGAGAGTGGATATGGAATAATTTTTTCAGAATCTGAAATTAAATTATTCAAAAAATGAATTTCTTTCATTTTATTCATTAAATGATTCTGTTTTAAAGTAAAGATCTTATTTTCTAAAGTTGTCATGATACCATTTCCTATGTTGTTCGGTTACATTATCTTTGTAGTACTTCCAAGAAAATGTACCATTTCCATTATTTTTTTGACTAAGATTTCCATCCATTCTGGCAGTAGTGGGCTTGTTGGACGCCTTTTCCGTCTTTGGTTGTCCAATCGCGAACCTGTGCCAAGGGCTTGTAGTTGTCGGGATCGGTGTAGATATAGGTATGTTTGCCGTCCGGGTGGACTTCCTGCAGCAAATGGCTGCCGTCTCAAACGAAACGGGTTTGGTTTTCGAGGTCGTTCCTGCTTAAATCATGCGGGAATGACGTTTCTGAAACTTCTTCATTTTTCAGACAACCTTGATGTTTCGTTGGATATTTACCCTAACTGCGGCTTAACAAGATAATTTATTTAAGTTCGAAATTTATTAGGTAAAGTAATATATTTAATTTCATGTTTATTACGGAGTGATTCAAGGGCAGAAATATTTTCTAGGTTTCTTGCATAGCATATTTCGATTTTTTCTAGATTAGTCATATTTTCAATTCCGTCTAATGACTTGATACTTGGTCGTACTAATAGAAGATCTTTTAAGTTTGTAAGTTCATGAAATTCACTTAGATCTTTGCCTTTGTAAGACCAGATATGTAATCTTTCCAGTTTGTGAGATTTGCCTACATTCTTAATTTTTCTTGAGTAATCGAATCTGATATCCTTTAAATTTTTAATAAGAGATATATCAATGTCGAAGGCTTTTTGTAGCAATAAGGTTTCAAGTTGCTCTAGTGAGTATAATGTCTCAAGATTGTAAATATTTTTAATTTCAAAATCATTTTCTATTGCAATGTATGGTAATTCAGGATATTGTTTTAAATCTGAAAAATCAAGATCTACAGGATTTTCAACTTTATCAGAATCTAAAAATAATGCACTAAGTTTCCCCATGATTCGAAGCCCGCATTTATATAATTTTGCCTGCTTAATTCCAGAGTTCAAATAATTAGGTAGAACTTCTACTAAGTTAATATGTTTGTTATATCCACAAGTGTTTTTCATAATATACCTCGATTAATACATGAACGGTTAATAGATATTTGCACCTTCTATTTAAAAGTTAACAAGCAGATTTGCATTTTCCTGATTTAACATTTTCCATTCGTTGATTAATTACTTTTGCGTAACGATCGGCTATATTTCTTTCTCTAGTAGTAGTATTTTTATCAGCATATAGTTTTACACCATTTGAGAGTATTTTGTTCATAAATGATGGATTCAATTTTTCATTATGAATCGCCATTAATCTGGTTTCTACCATAAGTGCCATTTTATCGCTTTTTAATTTAACATGGACACAAGCAGTAGGTTTAGACATTGGATTTGATTGTTTAGGCCCAGTTCTATACCTAATTGATCGTCTCATTCGTGATAAAGGACCTTTACCAATATATGATTGGGTCATGTCTGTAAAAAAATAAACACCGCGAATACCTAAAAAATCCACCCAAGATTGTGTATTAGGAGAAAAAGTATACAAATTCTCCCCACCCCACAACCCAATCGGGTCCTGATTCACAAACCGCCCCGCATCCGGCTCATAATACCTGAAGAAGTTGTAATGCAGCCCAGTTTCACGGTCGGCATACTGGTTTTGCAGGCGGAAGGGTTGGTATGCGCTATCCGTTACCTTGGTTTCCTCTTTCAGACGACCCCAACCGGTGTAGTTGCCGAACCATAAGAGGTTGCCGTCTTTATCGGTCATCTCCCTAGGGATGCCGATTTGGTCACAGTGGAAGTAGTGGGTCTGTTGTCGGCTTTCGCCGTCTTCGTTGATGTGGTTTTGATAGGCGAAACTGCGTACGTACCTCACACACCCTACGTTGGTATTGGAGGTTTCATGCGGGCTACGGCTTGCTACAGTTCGTTATAGTATTTAAATGAATGAATTAAAAAAGAAATATCAGATACTTCGTACAAATACGTTTGGATTTTATACAAGCAATTATTATAAGTAAATTTTACTTCTATACTATCTTCTTTATCTTTAAAAGTGAAAGCACTATCAAATATAACCCATTCAACATCATTAATGAAAATTGATGTTTCTTCTAATAGTTGATATTTATGATGACCATCCACTATATTTTTATATGAGTGTCAATGTGTGATTCATCATTAATCCAATAAGTTCTGAATATAAAAATCTCACTAGCATCTAGTTTGTGTACTGCAAAAGTTGGTAAAGGTTCATCTCCTAAAATAATAGTTTGTACACCTTCTACAGCTAAAACAGATAAATAGTTATGCTGAGAGCAAGCTAAAGAATAATGCTCTTCTGGTTTTAAATCTACACAGCCCTGCCATATATTGGCATCTGATTTGGGTAACATGACTAATGGACCACCATAAGTGTCAATATTATGTGTTTTAAAAATTCATTGCAAAACCTTTATGTATTAAAATTTAAATTTTAGCTAACTAAAGTTACTTCAAGAAAAACCTATAGTTGATATTAAAAGGCAGCAATCAACATACACTTGGAGGTTCAGAGTTTGCTGCTTCTTCTTGTGCTTTTTTAATAAAGATAAGTAGTGATCTCTAGGATGGATACCTAGCTTTTAGCTTGCCGCTTAATTTTCCCCACTACCCCTCCTTGTATTTGACTACATTTTAAACATTGAGGATACAGATCTTGAGACTCATTTCCTCGTAGCAAGTCAGTATTAGGTTGGTGATCTTCTACAAAATTTCCAGTTTTAGTTCCAGGATCGGTGGCGCCACAAGTATGGCATACACCAATTTTATTCAATTTTTGCGTTCTTCTTGAGTGAAATTCCTTTCAGGTCCTCTAGCAGGAATAGATCCTTCTTCAAATGGGCCAATTCCTACCGTCAGTAATTGTTCTAATGTGAATAATCCTAAAAAGTCTACCCAGCTTTACGTATTCGGTGCAAACCTGTACAGATTTTCTCCACCGTTTAACCGAATCGGATCCTAATTCACAAACCGACCCGCCTCAGGCTCGTAATACCGTATCAGGTTAATGCAGTCCGGTCTCTTCATCGAAGTATTGGTTTTGCAGTCTGAACGGCTGATGCACATCTTTGTCAACCCGCTCATCTTTTTTCAGACAACCTTAGGGGTTTGTTAAACCTTGATACAATTTACATTTACTCGAAATCTATAATTTTTCCATATTCAAGAATTTCATCGAAATTGTCTGCTATTTTCCCGATGCTTCCATCATCTAGCCAATACTCCCATATTGAGAAATCATCTTCCAAATCAAAATACACGCACGCTCCATCAGCTAAAGAGCCAAACAGCAAACCTCTTTTTACTCGTTCTGAGTCAATATATCCATTTGAGTCATGCCTTTCTACAATATTAGGCATCTGTTGTTTCTCTTTATTTATCTCTACCAGGTATTTTAAATAGCACCATTGAGGAAAGCCATTTAAGTTATCAAACAACGATTCTTCATTAAACAGATCAATTTGAGAGTTGTTGAATTCAATCTCCATAAATAATTGAAATTTATTAATAGTATTTTTATATGACTGAGGAAATAAGATGTTTAAATTTCTTTCTATGCTTGATAATTCTTTCATGATTAGTCCTTTCAATATGAATTTTTTTACAACTTTCAATATAATCCCGTGCACGTTTTTTTCAATAAGCCTCACGAAATTTATCGTGCGCCTCAGCTTGTGCTTTATCTCGATGAAAACTTTCTGTAATAAAGAGTTGTGTACCTGTGCCAAGGGTTCGTAACTGTCGGGATTGGAGGTTTCATACGGGCTACGGCTTGCTATTCTGATAGTAGAAAACTTGTTATTAAAACATCTATATTATCAATTAATGTAATAGGAACTATCACTGTATACAGTAAATTTTCATCAAATGAACTATTAAAATCATATATAGTATCATAATTATCATCTACAATGATTTTTATAATTTTCTTTTCATTGGGAGCTTGTGCTGAAAAAATGGGATTCCCATCCATAAATGACGTGCCATCAGAATATGTAGTTTTGAAGTATGGAAAAATCCATTTTTCTCTATTGATTGAATTTATATTAAGTAATTTTACAAATATATTTTCAATATACTGTTCTAATTTACTATATTCATCAGTATTCTCATACCATTTTTCATATTTATTCATCATGTTTAAACTTTCTAAATACTTAAGAATTTGGGTCAATCCATCTTTGTACATTCGGAGCAAACAGATAAAGATTCTCCCCACCCAACAACCCAATCGGATCCTGATTCACAAACCGACCGGCCTCAGAATCGTAATAACGTAGCAGGTTGTTATGCAGCCTCGCTTCTTCATCGAAGTATTGGTTTTGCAGTCTGAACGGCTGGTGCGCGTTCTGATAGACGCGTTCACCATTTTTCAGACGACCTAGAAAAAATGATTGAGTCGCCTGAAAAGTAGGAAGTGTGTGCATGCCGAACATAAGCTGCATACATACGTAGGTTGGGTTGCTACGCTAACCTTATAACGTTTAATTTTTAGAATATAGATTCATAGTAGATTTTACTAACTTTCTAGAATTTTCGTCTGGGCTAATTATTTTTGTAAGTAGAAATTTTTTCTTATTAAATTTGTTATAGTAAAGATTTAATCCATTTTGTAGAAAAACGACAAGCTCATCATCATCTTGATATATAGAATGTATATCCCCATTTAATTTGCTTAATTTCAAATTTTCAAATGTCAATATAGAAGATATTCTTTTACTCTTAATTTTTTTATGGTTAGAGATTTCTATTTGCTCTCCCTTAAGTATACCTTTACTTTCATCGTATATAAAAGATATCTCATATCCCTTAAAATAAAAGTAATACATTACAATATCCTTTCCGAATGACTCATTGCTGTTCTCTTTTAGGAAGCATGATATATTTTCGGTTGAGAAATCCTTTAAAAAAGTACCGTTTTTTAAAAAATCTCTTATTTTAAAAATCTTAGATGCCATCTGATCCTCCTAATACTTTTAAAGTAGTAAAGAAATCTCTCGTGTTATCTCAATAATAGGGCATCCATAACAAAAAACAAATCATTTATGTTTATTTGTAATTAAGTTGCCTGCGACTAATAAATCATTGGAAAAAGAAACCGTGTGCGTGCGTACCGCACACATCCTACATCGGGTTTGGAGGTTTCATGCGGGCTGTGGCTTGCTTTGGGGAAATTCAATCATTATATTCAACTTTTGGTTCAAACATGTTAAATACGATATTTCTTTAAAATAGGATGATTCAATAGAAATTCTAGATATTTTTTACAAAGTTCCTCTCCGCATAATTTATATACATTAAAGAAAGTGGGAAGTAGTATATCGGATACTGTAGCGTAGTTCTCAAGTGCATCAGTGAATTGTTCTTCATCTGATAACCCTCCTAGTATAAGTTGAGTAAAGTTTCTTTCATGTGATGATGTTTGTGAATCATAAATTTTCCAAACTCTTATGCGCTCCTTCTTCAATTCATCATTCGATAAGGCATTGGATAAATTCAATAGAATTTTACGACATGTATTTTCTGCTAATTTTATTAAAGTATCAGGTATTTGATTATGAATACAAGGACTAGATAAAAGTACGTTTTTAATAAAATCATGCGTAATTATCTGAATGTCATGATAATTCATGGCATCAATATCAAATGTATCGGTTAATTTTCGTCCTGATATAACATCAGGTCTATTTACTTCAGTCATTTTAACCTCCATTACCGTCGCGAATTCCAAGATTTTTTAATACGTGGCTACAGGAAGGACATGCACGCATAGGTTTTCCTTTTTTGTCGTTTCTGTTTGCTGTAGAGACAGAATTTTTGCTAATTTTCTAAGCTCTTCCATATTGGTAACATTTGCCTTTTCTGCCTCTTTACTGAGAGCCTCTACTTTAGCACAGCTACCATGCATACGAGGATCAAAACGTTTATCATTGGGGACATTATCGTATGCTTCTTGAACAACGGATGGGTAATACCTTCCCTCTCCAGTGCTAAGGCCAATGATTGTTCCTCCGGGTACATTATTTGGTCCAGTCCATGTAACTCTAGCACCAGTCAACCCTAAAAATTAATCTATACGGAAGAATTCAAGCTATATAGATAGAAATTATTTCCACCCCACAACCTAATCAAATCCTGATTCACATATAGTGATTTTTCCATGCGATGTATTCACCGAACCACAAGAGGATGCCGTCTTTATCGGTTAAATCTTGGGATGCCGATTTGGTCGCAGTAGAAGTAGTGGGCTTGTTGGCCGCTTTCACCGTCTTCGTTGATCCAGTTGACCTGTGCAGGGGTTCGTAGCTGTATCGGTGTAGAGATAGGTATATCTGCCGTCCGGTTGGGTTTCCTGCAAGAGGTGGCTGGTATCACATAGTCTTAAAATTTCTACTACGTAAACAATGCTAGAATTTTCTACATATTACGATATTACGCAAGTTATAACTTGCACAAATTATTGTGCCAAATACCCTGTGTCATAATCTAAATCGTCAGTTTCCACAAACTCATCTAAGAAAAGATATATTTCTTCTATATCTACTTGAATTGGTATGTTTATTGCATGGAAATTTGCATTAAATGCTTCAGACTCACATCCAAGATCTATTAGTTTAGCTAATATTTTATCTTTAAATTTCTGATTTTCATTAAAGAAAACAATCCGCAATGTACTATTTTTACTATAAATTATAGTTTTATCATATAGTAGGTAATTTTCTTCCTTTTGTATTACGCTAACAATATCACCAAAAGAGACTTCTTTGCTATAAAAAGGAATATTATTTATTTTAAGATAGCCTTCCTCGGTCTCTTCTGCCCAAATGCTTTCCATAGATACTGGAGGATAACCATCAATTACTTCTAGATTTAAAAAAAGCTTTTTCATTTTAATTACCTCATATAACCTTGCTACCTACTGTAGGATCTTGACTTAACAATTCGCACTTTCTTAAGTTAAACCTTAGTCATATTCTTTATAGAATTAACCATTAATTCTTCCTAATAACTACTATTTTCATGGCAAATAGTTGTTTCTTTGTCTTTGAAAAAAAATATCCTCTTGAGTCAGATATGTCAACCATTCCTTTTGAACGCTCTGAGGTTTGTGAGAGGGACAAGTCATGGCGGTACGGTTACCGTTGTAGTCGAAGCAGGTGATGCTGTGGTGGTTGGCGGCACGGACGAGGGTATGGATTAAGCGTCCCAATATATCGCGTTTGAACTCGGTAATCCGCAGCGGGGGTTGGCCGTCGAGGCCGTCTGAAAGGGGGGGGAGACGACCTTACGGGGCGTTTGAGCTTGGGAAAACCTATGTTTACTCAGTATCTCTAATATTCATATTTCCTGGTGAAATACCTACTTCTGATTCTACAAAAAGTTCCCCATCCTCCTCTACGATAAATGAATTTCCAGTTCTAAATATTAAATTATATAATCCCTCATAAAATTTACCTCCCAAATAATATAAATCTCCAGAATCAGGAATAAAATAAATTCTTCCCAGTTCATCAATAAGGATTTCTCGGTTATCTGCAAAGCCGAAATTTCTTAATTTTTTGCCAATAGATTTTTGATAAAAAATATAATCTTCATCATCTATAGAGTAGTCAAGTAAGGTATTTGTAGTTTCCCCAAAGTTATGCAGTACCGTAGATAGAAAGATGCGTCCATTACCACGATAATAAGCGTCATAGCTAATTGTTAAATACCATATTTTTCTTAGAATTTTAGAATGAAATATTCAGCCTTATTGACGCCTGTTTGGAGTCATAGATGAACAAAAGGGAATTCCATGCCAATTCAGGTCCTTTAAATTCGAGTACTGGAGCACTTTTTAGTACACAATATGATTTTAAAGGAGGATATAAATTAAGAAAATTTTGAATAATTTTTGATTCTAAGATGTTTTTAGTTAAATAAAAATAGTCATTAAATAAGATATCAATTTCCTTTTTGTATATGTCAATAAATATTTTTCCTTCTTCTCCAAGGTAATAAATATTTTCTTGAAATAAATAAACACCTTCTTGTATATTTTTAAAATTTATTGATTTAGTTTTTTCTTTAATGTCTTTAATATCATTAAAGTTTAAGGAGAGATTATTGATGACAATGTTTTTTTGTTGTATAAATAATTTAATTTGATTCATATGTAATTTTACCTCCTGAAAGATCGAAGTTTGCCAGTACTTGTTAATTTCGGTTTATCCATATCTCGAATATAATATTGGGTTGCTCCCCCATCGCCATATTTTTTATTTGCTTTTGATTTTCCTACGCAAATATCTTCTTCTACTACAAATATATGTAATTGTTTTCTCATGTCACGTGCGGCAGTAGCATTTCCACTATGTCTCACCTGTACAGAATCGTTAAATGCTCTGGCATTTCCTCTTGCAGAACGTACAGCGTATCCTCGAACAAAATAATTCCCAGGGGCAGAAGCCATACCTGCCGGCCCATGTGGATACAGTGTAAACAATATTGTCCCTTTTTCTAGGACTACATTTTTCCAATTATCTACACCTGAATAGTCCTTACTTCCTTGCCAGCCACTTCACCGGCAGGATCTTGTCCTGCACATGGATCATTACATGTTCCAGGCGATTTTTTAGAACTTAACCCTAATGGGTCAGCCCACATTTGACTGTTTTGTAAAGCCCAATAGAGGTTACTACCACCAGCCAATCCAATCGGATCTTGGTTGATAAATCTTCCACATTCCGGCTCATAGTACTCTGTTCGCAGAATTGCTAGCTTAATCGGTGTTCACCATTCTACTGTAGCAAGAGAATTAAATCGCATTGGAGGCGAATATTCTGCGATTAAAGCACAGCAGTTAGCAATTAGTAAGTCCGCTAATGAAGGTCGTCCTTTAGGTTTATTAATAAGACCATTGTATCCCAAAGTTTTGTATTTATGAACTCATTGATACAGTTGTCCAGAGTTAATACCCGTTACAATAGCTACTACCCTTAAACCTTGACCAGAAAGAACTTGGCATATTAACTCATATTTTTCTTTTAAATTCATAACTATATCTCATAAAAATACCCCCTTTACTGGTTATCCAGTAAAGGGGGTACATATCATAACCTAAAGGGCTTTCTAATGTGGCGGAGAGGGTGGGATTCGAACCCACGGCCCCTTGCGGAGTCACTGGTTTTCAAGACCAGCTCCTTAAACCACTCGGACACCTCTCCATAATGGTATTATTATATCAGATTGGTCCAATAATAAGCAACAACGTAATATAGAGCAAGAAAAAAAGCTGGCCATAAGCCAGCTTTTTCATGTGTATTTGTTATTAAATTAATATTTCAACTATTTACTATTGAATTAAGTATTCACTAATTATCATAAATTAGAATAAATCTTTTTTCCACATACCGATAATGGCAATAATAGAGAATACTAATGCAACACCTATAACCTCATAGAATCCCTCTGGATCATCTTGGAATGGCAATGGCACGTTTGTTCCCCCACAAGCTAAATACGATGGTTGGCACCGCCATAGCAATAGTAAGGGTCGCCAACATTTTCATAACCAAGTTAAGGTTATTAGAAATGATGGATGTAAAGGCGTTCATCATGTTCATCAAGATATTAGAGTACATTTCAACCATCTCGATGGCCTGTTTATTTTCGATAATAACGTCCTCTAGCAAGTCCTCATCCTCTTCGTACATCTTGAGAAGATGTTTATAGGAACTATGACCACGCAAGCGCAATAGACGTTCCATAACGGTACCATTCGTGCGCAATGCAGATGTAAAGTATGTCATGGATTTCTGTAATTCCAACAATTGGAAGAAGTCTTTATTCTTTGTAGTATGACGCAATTGGACTTCAATATCGTCAGTACGGCGGTTGATTTGTTGCAAGTAACGCAAGAACATAGTCGCTGTGCGATACAAAATTTGGAACAAGAAACGCGTCTTTTTAAACGTATAGAACGTAGAAATCTGATTGGAAATAAACGGATACAACACTTCAGATTCTTCGAGACAGACCGTAATAAAGAAGTCCGGCGTCAAGAAGATACCAAGCGGCACTGTATCGTACATATCGTTACCGCGAACAACTGGAATGTTGATAACAACGAAGATATAATTGTCCTCTAACTCCACGTGAGAACGTTCTTCCATATCGAGGGCGGTCTTTAAAACGTCCGTTGGAATTTCTGTCAAAATATTGATAAGGGATAATTCATCGGGGTCTGGGTTCACCAAATTTACCCAAGAACCTTTTGTGGCATCTGATACAGTGCAATCGGAAACTAACTCTTCTTCTATGTGTTTGTACACCGTGATCATGCTATCCCTCCTTCCAACGAATATATAGTAATCATCTAATAAATTATATACTATTTTATAGCTATTATTCAATTCAATTGTGAAAGTTTTGTGTATCTAGAACATACATATACAGTTTTATGTCTATTTATGATGTACAAATGTATATAGTAAAAGTATCGTAAATGTTTAATCCACACAATAAAATAACCTCTAAGTTAGTCAGTTACTAACTTAGAGGTTATTTATATCAGCCCTAATAATTTAGATCAGGATAATGTAATTTATTTCGTTCCTCTACAGAGCTATAAACTCTGCTTTCACCTAATTGCGGCGCAAGATACGAACAGAGTTCAAGATACAAAGGATGGATACGCCTGTATCACCAAATACTGCCCACCACATGGATGCATAGCCCATGAGGCCAAGCGCCATGATAAGGATTTTTACAGCAATAGCGAATACTACGTTTTGCCATGCTACGCGCAATGTCGCTTTGGACAAGTCAAGGATATGTGCAATAGCAGTCAAGGACGGACGCATGAATACAACGTCTGCCGCTTCGATAGCCGCATCAGCACCGCTACCCATGGCGCCACCAACATCAGCACCAGCAAGTACTGGAGCATCGTTGATACCGTCCCCTACGAACATAGTTGGACCATATTCAGAGCGAATATCTTGTACTACGGACAATTTATCTTGAGGCAACAACTGAGCACGTACAGCACTTACGCCAGTTTCTTTAGCGATGTAATTTGCACTTGCTTCAGCATCACCTGTAAGCATAACAGTTTTAATATCTTGACCATTAAGATTAGCAATCGCTTCAGCAGAGTCTGGGCGAGCTTCATCGGCGATGATGATACGACCTAAGTATGTATTACCTTCTGCTACAAGAACTTCTGTGCCATATTCAGCAGCCTCTGTTGGATAACCTTGAACCGCATAGCGTTCCATAAGACGACGGTTACCAACAAGAACTTGTTGACCATCAGTCATGCCTACCATACCTTCACCAGCTAACTCTTGAACGAAATCAGAAGGTTCCACTGTAAGGCCTTGTTCTTTTGCTTCAGACACGATGCTTGTTGCGATTGGATGCGTAGAAACGGCTTCGATAGCTGCCGCCATGGACAACAATTGACTGGAACTTACATGAGAGCCTACAGTTTCTACGCTGTGAACTTTGAACTCACCAGATGTGATAGTACCAGTTTTATCAAGAGCTACGGCTTTCACATTAGCCAACGCCTCGATAACTCGACCACCTTTTAATAAGATACCGTGTTTAGACGCATTGCCGATACCGGAGAAGAATGCAAGTGGCACGCTAAGCACCAATGCACATGGGCAAGAAATAACGAGGAATGTTAAGGCTGTGTAGATCCATTTATGCCATTCACCAGTAATAAGGGATGGAATGATAGCTACAGCCAATGCAAGAGCTACAACGATTGGTGTGTATACGCGAGCAAAACGCGTAATGAAACGGTCGATTTTAGGTTTAGAGGATGCTGCATTTTCCACGGCATCAAGAATTTTAGTAACCATGGATTCTTCAAGAACCTTATCTACACGCATCGTAATGCGACCAGATTCGTTGATACAACCAGACATAAGTTGAGTGCCAGGTACGGCGCGAACAGGTACAGGTTCACCTGTTACAGGTGCTGTATTAACGCGTGTTTCACCTTCAAGCACTGTGCCGTCTAGAGGAATTAAATCGCCAGGACGAACCTCGATAGTCCAGCCTACTTCAACCTTTTCAGGAGCCATAACTACGATTTCACCACCGCAGTCTGTATCTACAACGCGCACCTCTTGAGGACGCATATCAACAGCGTTCATGATTTCTGTACGACTACGATCAGTTGCTTTTTCTTCGAAGAACTCACCAATACGGTAAAACAAGATAACACCTACGGCCTCAGGCAATGCATCGATAGCAATAGCACCCAATGTAGCGATAGACATCAAGAAGTTTTCATCGAACACTTGGCCTTTTAAGATATTTCGACCTGCGATGCGCAATACTGGGAACGCAAGAAGAATATACGCAACATAGTAAATTGGAGTCTCAATACTCTCTGGCAAGCTGATAGATGGGACAAAGGATGACAAAACGTCATAAATCATAAATAACAAGCCTGCTACGATGACTGCAATTGTTACAGCATCACCACCACGATCCTGGTCAGGACCATGCTCATCCATAGCCGCTTTAGATTTACGTTCATAATCTGCTACTGTAACGCCTTCTTCGATGGCATCACAAATGTCTTGAATGTCACGTTTAAGAGCTTCACGGTCTTCCCAAGAGCCGGTTAATTTTAATTGATGTGTAGCAAGTGTGAAATTGGCAGTCTCTACCACATCCATTTTACGGATACGATCTTCAATTTTTGCTGCGCAGTTCGGACAGTTCAAATCCTTCAATAACAATGTTTCTTCCATGATATCTCCTTTGATAATAGTGAAAGCTTCTATCCTATATTAGTAAGTTAATAGGTAATATTTTTCTAATACTTATTAGACATATCTTGTTTCATATCTTGTTATATATGTTCCTAAACATTTTTCATCAAATATTTTTATTATATGAATGCCTGTTCATATGTTTATATTACATCAAAGGAGATTAAATGTCAATACAAAATCATATTCAACATATATCAAATTTTATTTACTTTAGTTCTAACTATATTCACCTTATATCAAATTTCGTTCTACCAGGAATTTATGTGCTACATCAGCTGGCAGTTGATGTTCCGTTTCAACGGCGTAATTCATCTTCGCCATCTCTTGATCTGTAATCGTATGATTCAAACCTTCTAATACAGGGCGCAGTTCAGGATGAGCAATCAATACTTCGCTACGCACCACATTACCAGACATATAAGATGGATATAAATGTTTATCATCTTGTAACACCGTAATCGGTGCAATACTTAATTGACCATCAGTCGTGAATATCGGCATTGCATCCACCTCATCACGACTAATAGCCGTATATTTTAGCCCTATATCCATATCTTTAGTAGCTTTAAATCTCATGCCATACACGCGTTGTAATCCAGCATAGCCATCTTCACGTCCAAAGAAATCATATTCCCCTCCTAATGTTAGGGATGGTGCTATACGAGCAAGATCAGAATACGTTTTTACGCCATAACTCTGAGCAATTTCATTACGCACCCCTATGCCATAGGTATTATTAAAACCGTACATGCCGACCCACTCAAAATTATATTTCTCTTTATAGGCCTGTGAAAGCTCATTAAATAGACTTTCATCATACGTATCCGTACGTTTTAGCACAGCAGACCAAGCCGTACCAGTATATTCAGGATATATATCAAATTGGCCGCCAGAAAGCATAGCTGGTTGAATATTTGATGTACCACCACCTACACCTTCTGTAACCTCTACAGTTAAATCAGTCTTCTTCTCGATTAATTCTTTTAAAATATTCCCCAAAATAAGCTGTTCCGTCATAGGTTTCGTTGCAATATGAATAACATCGGTCTTCACATGACGGCAATACATAGCCCAGCCACCTATACCCATTGCAATTATCGTCATAATCGACACAAATATAATCGTATAGCGCTTCATATGAGGGCTAATACGCGTTACTCTTTCACCTAAAGAAAAGAGCGCATCAACAGTAATAGCTAATAGGGCAATCAGTAGACTGCCTGCAATTGTCAAAGCACTTTGATTTGTTGTAATCCCCCTATAAATCGCTACACCTAAGCCACCAGCACCAATAAAGGATGCAATACCTGTCAAGGCAATGGTCATAACGAGCATAGTCCGTATACCAGCCATAATAGTCGGCATAGCCAAGGGAATCTCTATATTCCATAAACGTTGAATCCGCGTGAGCCCTAACGCAATTCCCGCTTCACACATGGCTTGATCAATTTGGTTAAGACCAGTAAATGTATTTCGTACCATCGGTAATAAGGCATAGATAACCAATGCAATGATAGCGGTCGTATTACCAACACCCGATACATACAACAAAAGGCCTAACATCGATATAGATGGAATCGTATATAGGAAATTAACTACTACCATAACGGGCGCAGCTAGCCGTTTATATTCGTATATAAACACACCCAATAATCCACCGATGATGGTAGCAATAACAGAGGCTAATACTGAAATTTCTATATGTTCCCATAACAACTGGAGGAAAAAATCATAGCGATTGATAAGTAATGATATGACCTCATGCATTACAGATACCGCCTTTCTCATAAAACAATACAAAGAGTATATATAGTCATATAACAGCTAATCATATAGGGTATTTTTATACGAGAATATAATTAAATTACAATTCTTATCATCATTGTATACCGAATCACACCTTAACTCTAGCCCTTAAACCATATATAAAGACAACTCTTTATATTGTCATATCATACAGATTCAATTCCTTGATATATCTAAAGGGAATATCTATGCCTTGGACAGATATAATTTGCATTTGCGCACTAATCATATCAACAGCCCCTATAAGCTCTGTATATCTTTGTTTATTGTAGTAAACAATTCGTACCCATTCTCCGCCATGTATAGTCTGTAAAACCTTATTTAACTCATCTATTTGATCCTCTGACAACTCCACATGCGCCTCCTTAGGCCTTGCAACAGCTGACAATAAAGTCTCAAATCCCTTCAATGCCGCAAAGGGCATAAATTGTTTCGCCCGTTGTAAACGAGACATACGGTGTTTCATTAATGTATACCTCCCCTTATGCGACTAATGTATTCCCAATTTAGCTATTCTACTACTTATTTCCAATATATCCATTCTACTATTTATTCCCCATTGTGCCCGCCTACTAATGTATTTCTAAAGCGCATAGTCCCTTCCTCTTGCAAGCTAGAGGCCCGCAGAATAGAGTTTTTGCCGAACTGTTCCTTGATGGATAGCATTGCCTCTTGTACTTGTCGCTCCTTTTCCTCTGTATCTGTCGTAAGAGCACTAAATAAGTCCTCCTCTTGAGGGATTGCAGAACGATTGACTAAATCCTCAAAGCTTATTCCAATACGACGGATGAGCTCATTTTTATGGACATGCTGCTCATATAATTTAATAACAGCCGCCGTCAATGTCTGTAGGGAATCTGTATATTGTTTAAGCTTCTTAGAGCCTCCTGTGGAGCGCACCATTTCGTCTGCATAACCGATATGAACGTGAATATGGTTCGTAACCCCTTTGATTTGTAAAAGCTCTAGTACCAAGGACTCCACCATTTCTCGCATAGGCACATACGCCTCTTCGTACGTATAGTTACGCAATAAAATCTGACTATGTGAGATAGAATGCTTAATAGGACGATACGCATGGATATCTGCAATCGTACAAGGTTCACGACCCCAAGCATGATCGATGATGAGTTCGGCATTAACGCCAAACTCCTTATATAGCTTAGCCTCTGGAACCATGGTAATACCATGCAAATCATACGCGCCATACTTGTGCAAGCGATTGGCTATGCCCTTACCAATCTGCCAAATATCGGTCAAGGGCTGATGATACCAGATTTTCTCTTTAAAGAGGCTTTCATCAAGATACCCTATAAAATCAGGCGCATGTTTTGCAAGAATATCGAGAGCAACCTTGGCGAGGAATAAATTCGTGCCAATCCCAACAGTAGCATAAATCTTGGTCGCCTTGAGCACCGCATCAAGTAACATCTGCGCTAGCTCACGGGGCGTTTTCTTGTAGAGCGGCAAGTAAGGCGTAATATCGATAAAATACTCGTCGATAGAGTACACATGCACATCCTCAGGCGCCACATACTTGAGCAAAACCCCGTAAATCTCAGCAGACACCTGCATATACCGCTTCATATGAGGCTTCACCGTCAAATACTCAATGTGCGGAGGGATCTCAAAAAGACGACTGCGATTCTTAACACCTAGCTTTTTTAAGGCCGGTGAAATAGCCAATGTAATAGCCCCTTTACCACGAGACCCATCGGCCACCACCAAAGGCGTTGTAAACGGATCCAGCCCCAAATCGGCACACTCCACAGACGCGTAAAAACTCTTCAAATCAATGCACATATACATTCGATCCGTATCAACTGAACCCATACAAACACCTCCTCAAACCGCTAAATAACTAGACTCTACAAGAAATATAAAAAGAAGAATTTCTATGATTAGTATAACAAAAATACGGAGTATTTTCAAACATATGTTTGTTATTATGAAGGTAAATTTATAGAAAAATAAAAAGCACCTAACACTAGATATATAATCTAATGTTAGATGCCTATGTATTTAACACATTATTAAATATAGCTATTTATTTCTATCTAACAAAATCCAACATCCCCAAAAATACCCCTAGTCCTAATGCAATTGAAGCAAGGCCATACACAATCGTTACTGGAGTTCCATTGCGACGTAATACAAATCGTTTGATAATTAAATACAACCCACTAAGTATTAACCAAAGAGCCACACAACAGAAGTAAAATACAAAAAACTCCATGCCTCTAGCCATCACGCGCTCCTTTCCCAACAATACACTGAAAACGATCTAGTGCCACTATATTGATGGGATACCTTCATATGTACAGTGATAAAAAGAAAGGACTATACTTATGCAGCGACATCAGGTCACGAGGAGCAAAGAAGTATAGTCCTTTCTTTTTAATTAAAATGTAGCTATGTCACGGGGCCCCATCAATATAGGCACACCCACGATAGTTTTCATTATTGTTCCGGCCCCATGTCTCGGAATTCCACGTCTCTAAATTGTGTTAATTCCCCAACGAATTCGGAGTTCCACAGTACCGACGGAACCATTACGGTGTTTACGGATGAGGACTTCTGCATTGTCCCCTTTTTCAGAGTTTTCATCGTAATATTTATCGCGGTACAAGAAGATAACGATATCCGCATCTTGTTCGAGGGAACCAGATTCACGAAGGTCAGACAGTACGGGCCGTTTATCTGGTCTGCTTTCAACACTACGAGATAACTGAGACAAGGCGATGAGCGGCACGTTAAACTCACGAGCGATCAATTTGAGGTTACGAGAGATTTCAGATACCTCTTGTTGACGGTTCTCACTGCCCTTACCGGAGTTGCGGCCTTGCATCAACTGAATATAGTCGACGATAACGAGATCAAGACCATGCTCCACCTTTAGACGGCGCAATTTAGAGCGCATATCTTGTACGGTAAGGCCCGGCGTATCATCGATAAAAGAGCTTGGATTTACTCATGCGATCCGCTGCAGCGATAACCTTTTCCCAGTCAGCAGGGTCCATATTTGCACGGCGCAATTTTTCAGAGCTCACACCTGCCACAGAGGACAGAATACGAGCAACAAGCTGTTCCTTGCCCATTTCTAGGGAGAAGAAGGCTACCGTCTTGTCGTATAGCATCGTTACGTTTTGGGCGATGTTCAAGGTGAAAGCCGTTTTCCCCATCGCAGGACGGGCTGCTACGAGGATGAGGTCAGATTTTTGTAGACCATTAAAGACATGGTCCACATCTTTAAAGCCTGTTGGCACGCCTGTAATGGCCCCATCATGCTGTTGCAATGCGTTCAATTTATCTAAGTTAGATAATACTATCTCACTAATTGGAGCAAAGGAAGATTCAGATTGAGTTTGACCACTTACGTCTAGCACCATTTGCTCTGCCTTGTTAAGGATAGTCGTTGGTTCATCTTCACCAGCGTACGTCATGCCTACGATTTTATTCCCTGCATCAATAAGGCGGCGCAACTGAGCTTTCTCGCTAATGATCTTCGCATGTTCCTCCACATTGTAGGACACCGATTCATTAGCAAGAGATGTAATATAAGCAAGACCACCTACCGCATCGAGTCGCTTGCGACGATCTAGCTCTTCACCAACAGTGATAAAGTCTGCCGTCTTATTGGCATGCACGATTTCTAAAATAGCATCATAAATAATACGATGCGCATCGCGGTAAAAGTCTTCAGATTTTAGAATACTCGTCACTGTATCAACAACAGCGCCCGAGTTCGATCCATTCGTTAATAAGGCCCCCAAAACGGCCTTTTCCGCATCTAGATTATGCGGTGGAATGCGTACATCCATGATAATCCCCTTCACACAACCACTATGGATAAAAGAATTCACCATACTCAAAGAGCATGGTGAACACTATTATTCAGCTACTACATTAACCTTGATAGTACTTGTAATCTCAGGATGAACACGAACTAAAACGTCATGTACGCCTAATGTTTTCAATGGTTCTTTGATTTCGATTTTCTTTTTATCGATATCTACTTTGTACTGAGCTTTAGCTGCATCGGAAATGTCTTTTGCAGTAACAGAACCGAATACGCGACCTTCTTCGCCCATGCGAACTTTTACAGTTACTTCAACCTTAGTCAATTGAGCTGCCAAGATTTTAGCTTCATCGTTCGCTACTACTTTGTGGTGAGCAATGGAGTCTTGTTTTTGTTTTGCGTTATTTACGTTAGTTGTTGTACCTTCAAGGCCAAGACCTTTTTTAATCAATACATTACGACCATATGCGTCGCTAACTTCAACGATTTCGCCTTTTTTACCAACTTTTTTAACGTCTTCTAACAATACTACTTTCATTGTTGTTCCTCCTCTTGTTCAGCGGAATGAAGGGCTTCTAGAGCACGCTCTAAAATGGCCTGCTTCGCTTCCTCTACGGTCATACCTTGTAATTGAGCACCAGCCACAGTTCTGTGACCACCGCCACCCAAGGCTTCCATTACAACTTGTACGTTTACCTTGCCTTTGGATCGAGCGCTAACGCCGATACCGCCATCATTCAAGGAATACAATACAAAGGCTGCTTCAATATCTTCATTACTGATGAGCATATCCGCACTTTGTGCAGCTAATGCCATCATATCTTTCAAACCTTCAGGTGCTACAGAAATAGCAATCCCTTCGGTGCGATTGGCTTCAAATACTATTTTAGCACGCAATTGAACAGAATCGAAGGTTTCAATAAATAATTGTTTCACCTTTTCGATATCCGCCCCTGCACGGCGCAAGAATGCAGCCGCTTCAAAGGTACGCGCACCAGTTTGTTGAACAAAGTTCTTCGTATCTAGAACGATACCTGCATAGATGCCTGTAGCTTCCGCTTTTGAAAGCTTCACAGGAACACCTGCATATTGTACGAGCTCTGTAACGAGCTCAGATGTGGACGATGCAGTAGGTTCCAAATACGTAAGTAATGGATTTTCTACAAAGTCCGCTGCGCGACGGTGATGGTCGATAACGATGCGTCGTTCAGAAATTTCAAGCGCCTCTGGGGCTGCTACCAGTTCTTGACGATGCGTATCACACACAATAGTGAGCGTATTCGCATCTACCCATACCTTTGCACCTTCTATGGTGATGAAATGCTCTTGCCAGAACTCAGATTCATTGAGAACGGCCACCATTTTATCGATAGCACTCGATTCTTTTGAAAGTACAACACGTACGTCTTTACCAAGTGCTCGAGCAATAGAGGTGACACCGATGATGCCACCTAATGCATCATAGTCTTCCCGTTGGTGACCCATAACAAGAATCTTATCGGAGTCGATCATGAGCTCATGCAAGGCTTGAGATACGACACGAGCACGAACACGTGTGTTCTTCTCAACACCTGCTGTATTACCACCGAAGAAGCGGGTACTTTCACCGTCCATAATACACACTTGGTCACCACCGCGACCTAATGCGATATCTAAGGCTGCACGAGCACGACTAGACACATCTTTTACAGAGCCTACATTCTCACTAATACCGATAGAAATCGTAGCTGGCACCTGACGCGGAGAAGGCAATTTGCGGATTTTCTCAAGGATTTTAAAACCCTTTTCCTCCATCGCGCGAAGAGCGCCACGAGAGATGGCAAAGGTGTACATATCATCTTGGAAGTTACGCACGAAGCCTTCATGGCCGTCGATTTCATCCACGATGATATTGTTAATATCGGACCAAACGCTTGTATATTCGCGGTCACTAAGACCTTTTGTCAACTCTTCGAGATTATCGATTTGAATCATGCCCCATACAGGCTGATCCTCTTCGGCCTTAATACGCGCCTTTTCTACTTCTGTAATGTTTTTGAAGTATAGCGCCATTACAGCATGTTCAGCCAGTTCATCTTCACTATGAATCTCTGGACGTGTATCACGAGGATCAATAAATTTGTAAATGATTTGGAAGTGCTTGTCTTCGTACTGCTCCGTCATATATCCGGATTTACCCCAGATTTTATCAATGCGGAAGCCTGGTAAAAGAGCAGACATTTTTTGAAGTTTATTCCAGTCTACTTTAATCCAGTCTGCAAAGACACTGTTATTCCATACTAAAGTGCCTTGTTTATTAACAAGAGCAATGCCCATTGGCAAGTTTTGTAAAGCAAAGTTAGATGCTTGTGTGACGTTTTTCATCATCGCCCCAAGCTGCTCCCTTACCAAGCGACGGCGGTTATGAATGGTGTTGTAATTAATCAAATACGCCGCTACCACGATAATTAGTGCTAAAATTGCCACAGCCCAGTTTAAATAGGCCAACAATAATAACAATACTACGATAACGGTGATAATGGTAATTTCTAAACCTTGCCATTTCCGTTGAAAGGATTTCATAACGGCCTCCTTTCTATTACAAGCTACGTTTTTGGAAACGTGCTCGCATATCTAAAAACATATCAAAAATACCGTATATAACGAGTGCTATCGGACTCATCACATATAAGAGAGCTATAATAATAAATCTGAAAAAGCCCGCTAAATTATAAGACTTCATAATGGATAGTAAGCATGTAATACCATTTAAACCACATACCATACCACCAAATAAAGCTAAGTTAAGACCTACATCAGAAATAATAGTGTTTGTATAGCCTAGATACTGCTCACCATAAGCAAGAATAATACCTACTGCTAATACCCCAGCACCCCAAATCGGCAGGCGCCATGTATCCATTGTGGGTAGCGTACGCATTACGCTATTTGTACGTCCACCAATATAAGATACAAGCTTAGCTAACATATAAACTACGACTGCATTGGCAGCAAACCAATACGCTAAAAGCATTCGTTTTGCTTGTTGAATCGTAAAATCTAAACGATTAATATATGCATCCATTTGCTCTTGTGTCATAGGCTGTTGCTTAACAGACTCAATGATAGCATTCTTTAAATCTACATCAATCATTTGATTAATTTGACTCAAATCAAAAGGATGTAAGACCTGCAGAAATAAAAATCCCCATAAGGCTCGTTACAGTTAACGCAATAGCCGGTATAACGATGAGCTTTCCAAAAGACCAATTCGCTCTGAAAGCTTCACCAAGGAAGATACTTGGCAAGGAATATGCCAAGATTGTCGCCATTGCCATTAATGGGCCTACTAAAAGGGAGACGAGTACAAATGCCACCACTGACGCGGCGCAACTATATTTACTACCCCACCGGATACCAATCAGTGCAATCCCAGATGGTGCAACTAAGGTAGCAAGCAAACTAAGGAAGGGCACTGTAGACCCTACTATAGTTAACATTACAACAATGGTTGATACAAATGCAGTTTCTACCATCGCTCTTGTATTTGTTTGTTTCATAAATCTCCATTCTACATATAAGAAGATAGATTAATTGGTATCTTTTAATTATAACAGTTTAAAAGAGTAACTTCAAACAGTCCCATTGCAATAAACTTTTCCAATAAATACTTTAATTATTATGTTAAAATAATAAAAACAAATCATTCATACTAAGGGGATGCAAATGAAGAAAACGACTATATTGATACTATTAATTATTGTATTTCTACCATTTACAAATAATGCAATCTCATTAAATGTTCTAAAATTTCATCCAGAATTATATATACCTATCCCAACAAAACAAAACATGTCAATATATTATGACTCAAGCCAAACTAAGGTTATTCAATATAATCCACCATACTATACAATTGAAACAACCTCTTATTACGTAGCTTATCAATACAATACAATTGCCGAGGTTACAACCTATTATAATTATGACGGGAAAAACAGTATAGAAAACCTTATTCGTGAATCTGCTATAGAAGTAATTAATGAGGAAACTTCAATAGATGACAAATATTTTGAAGTTACAGCTAGGAAAAAGTTAGCTGAAAAGCTATTTAATAATTCTGGTATTACTAGAGTGGGTGGGACTACAACTTATTGGACCTTAAATGGAGATTATCTTAATCAAGAACAAAATGATAATATTCCTACAGAAGTAAAAATCGGCAGTCCTTCACTATCCGTTGCAAATTTTGCATTCAAACAAGTATATGATAAATTCTTCACATTAGATATAAAATAAAAGTAGGAGTCTCTCCAAAAGAGGCTCCTATTTTCTATATTCTAATATGTAATTCTCTTAGCATTTCAAATACATTTATATATTGCACATTCAAAAACTGACAAACATCAGGGATTTTGACTTTTTTAGATCCTGGAGCCAAAATCTCATGCGTTACAACCACACAATTATTTACATGTGCATATGCAATAATCCAAGGATCTGCTTTAGATAAAAAACGAACTTTCTCTGAATCTTTATATTGAGCATTCCGTGTTACATACCTAGAAATATCAGCAAATACTTGTTGAACTTCTGTAGCATCTACGGAGTAAGTATTAATAGTATAGTTACTTTCAAACCATGTAGACAGTTCGTCATGTCCTGCCATAATTTCAGATTCAATCGGCTTAATAGTTAGAATGTTTCCTGGACTAATCTCTAGCAGTTTATTCCAGAATGATGGAACTATATCAAATCCATAATAGCGATTCTTCGCCTCAATAAAAGTATTACTATCAAGTACATACATAGATTTCTTCTCCTAAAATCCATATTCATTTACATATTTAGAAAAAGTATTCCCACGTAACCCTAGTAATTCATAAGCCTCTCTATAAGCCAAAGTTCCTGCTCTAGCAGCTTGAACAACAGTACGACTAAAAGCCTCTCCCAAACGAGTATGAGCGGTCGCATAGAAATTACCTCCACCTCGAGGTGTACGCTCAGGTATATTCTCCAAATATTGCTCAAATTCTTTTACTAAAAACTCATATTGTCGTTGAGTGATATAGCCATGTGTTAATGCTACCCGATATATAACATACTGACTAACCTTAAAATATTTCGCAATTTGTTCATACACTTCTGGAGATTCACTCCATCTAGAGTGAAATAAAGACTCTGGTACAAGGAATTCACCAGCAAACATATTACAGTAAGGTTCAGAACTACTATCACTAACACCTTCTTTACCTAACAAAATATGACAAAACTCATGAATTAGCGTAAATAATTTCCCATTATTCGAGTCTCTACCATTTATAAAAATAATAGGTGCATAAGAATCAAGTAATGTAAAACCTCTAAACTCCTCAACTAACAACTTACGTTTATTATTAGAACCAACAACACCATTAACAAAAACCGTGATTCCAATTGCTTCAAGACGACTCCGTATAAATGCGAATGGATCAGCCTCTCGAATTTGCCATCCTTTTTCTATACCCAATAAAGAATACGCCTTTTCAACTAATTGCTCAACATTCATATCTTGAGAAAAAGCCCCTATGTAAGATATTTCATCCATAGCTAAATTTAGCTTACGATACTCGCTCAACCAATCTTGACGAATTTGCATATCATAAATCGTATCTCTCAATTCAGGGCTATAAGGTGTATTATCTTCTACACCTTTTACTCGCCTAAAATCAGTAATTTCTTTTTCAGCTATATTAGGAGGAGTTTGCAAGTACATATAACCTAAAGGTATATTTGAAAATGTGGCTAAGTCTATTATTTGATTAAATGTTGGACTCAATGTCCCTGCAATCCATTCATCATATTTAGAATAGCGCGCATAAAACGCTTCATATCCTTTTCCACTATATTTTGGTAACCAATTTAAAATCTCACTACTTACCGAAAAACGATTAGCCATATTTTCACCCCCTTATCCAAAACTTATCTACTTAATTATCAACAACACATTATTATAAATTAGTTAAGCTACCTATACCACTTTTACAAAATGTTTATGTTACTTTTATGTTACTTTTATATTACAACTATCCAATACAAAAAAACAAGCAATTGTTATAGTAATCTATAACAATTGCTTGTAAAAATATATGTGATTATACGTCTTGAATAATCGGCAAGATCATAGGACGGCGGCGAGTTTTATCGTAGAAGAATTTACCCAACGCGTCACGTACGTTTTGCTTAATAGTAGTCCAATCTTTAATGCGTTGCACTTCGCAATCATCAAGAACTTGTTCTACTCGACGTTCTGCAGCAAGCATGAGCTCTTCTGCATCGCGTACGTATACGAAGCCACGAGATACGAGGTCTGGACCAGCTACGATTGTACCAGAAGCTTTGTCCATCGCCATTACAACGATAACCATACCTTCTTGTGCCAATTGTTGACGGTCACGAATAACGATGTTACCTACGTCGCCAACGCCAAGGCCATCAACGAAGATAGCGCCAGCTTGTACACGGCCACCTTTACGGCCACCATCTTTATCAAATTCAAAGATTTGACCATTATCGCCGATGAGGACCTTCTTAGGATCTACGCCCATAGCAACACCAAGTTCACCATGACGGCGCAACATGCGGTACTCACCATGAACTGGAATGAAGTATTCTGGACGAACAAGGTTGAGCATCGTTTTAAGCTCTTCTTGACTCGCATGACCAGATACGTGGATGCCACGGTCTTTACCGTAGACTACATTACAACCTAAACGAAGCAAGTTATCGATAGTTCTACCTACAGCACCTTCGTTACCTGGAATTGGTGTAGCAGAGATGATAACTGTATCATTCGGTGCCAATTCTACAGTGCGGTGGTTGCTTGTAGCCATACGGGACAAGCCTGCCATCGGTTCACCTTGAGAACCAGTTGTTAAGATCATAATTTGGTCATCTGTGTAGTTGTGCATTACATCTACGTCGATGATTGTATTTGGCGGAATGTTCAAGTAACCGCGTTCTTGTGCGATTTCTGTAACATTTACCATGCTGCGGCCCATAACGACAACCTTACGGTTGAACATAACTGCCGCATCAACAGCTTGTTGAATACGGGATACGTTAGATGCGAATGTTGCCAACACAACGCGGCCTTTCGCTTCACCAACAGCTTGTTTAATAGCAGGACCTACAGAGCTTTCAGAACCTGTAGTGCCTGGTTTTTCAACGTTTGTAGAGTCGGACATCAACGCTAATACGCCTTTGTTGCCGAGCTCAGCAAATTTGTGCATATCCATCAAACGGCCATCAACTGGCGTTTGGTCGATTTTAAAGTCCCCTGTATGAAGTACAGTACCGATTGGTGTATCGAAGTACACAGCGCAGGAGTCAGGGATGGAATGGTTTGTTTGGATGAAACCAACATTGACAGAACCAATTTGAACTTCATCACCTGCAGCAATCGTACGAAGACATTTTGGAGATACCTTATGCTCTTTGAACTTGCCTTCAATCAAGCCACAAACGAGGTTTGTTGCATATACTGGGCAGTTAATTTCTTTCATAAGGTATGCCAAGGAGCCGATATGGTCCTCATGACCATGAGTAATTACGACAGCTTTCACGCGATCCTTATTCTCGATGATATAGCTCATATCAGGAATAACGATATCTACGCCAAGCATATCTTCACTAGGGAACGCAAGACCAGAGTCGAGAACAATGATTTCGTCCTCATATTGGAAGATGGTCATGTTTTTACCGATTTCACCAAGACCGCCAAGAGGGATGATTTGGAATTTACCCTTGTTAGCGCCATTTGGTGTACGACCTACTAATTCCACTTGTTCCTCTTGATGATTGCGGTTCGTGGAACGGTTATTTGGACGGTTGTTGTTACGGTTTTGACCATTTTGGCCATTGCGACCAGTATTATTAGTACGCGTGTTGCGCGTATTTTCACTACGTTCACCGCGTGGTGCACGAGTTTGGCGTGGTTTACGTTCTGTACGTTCTTGACCTTCACCTTGCTCGGCATTGCGACGAGTATTTGTACGGCGTGTCGTATTAGTACGACCACTATTTGCATTTGTACGAGTATTTGTACGGCGTTGGCGTGTAGTGCCTTCGCCTTCGCCAGCTGCTTGTTGACGAGTACGACCTTCGCCAGCAGGACGGCGTGTATTAGTGCGGCGGCGAGTCTGTTTTTGTTCGCCTTCAGCCGCAGCTGCACGGAGTAGCATTTCTTGCTACTGTCGGTTCTGCTTTCACTTGCGCAGTAACCTGATTATCTGTTGTATTCACAGTTCCTCCTAAAATTTTGTTCATTATTTTATTTAACATAGTTTCTTTTCTCACCTATCACTTGAATTGATCTATGCTACGGAGGCCACACAAAGAAAAAGGCGCTAAAATACTAGCGTCTCGTCAAATAGGCGCAAAGATGCGCTATCGATTTTTGCCGTTCCTAGTGTTGTTGTGACCATTTGCCATAGCAAATGAGTATATTGCCTCATTAGATATGTCAGCCGCGACGGGTACGTTCTCTTCGTCCCTATCCAATGGGTCTTGCAATATAATCCGATCGATTTTGATGAAAGCCTCGCTTTCATACGTTACTCCTATTGTAACATAAAAATAGCGCTAACAAAAGAGGGAACCCTTATGTTAACGCTATTACACGAGCTTTACACGGTTGTTAAGTGCTTTAAAATCGCACCAAATCTAGTAAATTCTATAGATTATATGATTGAAAAATTATTTATCATTAGGATCTTTTTTGTAAAAGCCCTCGATATGCCATGCCCCATTTTCTTCAATAAGGGAAATATAGCGTTTCGTATGTGTCGCTTCTACGGCACCTTCACCAGGTTTTGTCATTTGCAAGTTCGCCTCGAAGGTAATGCGTTTCAAATTGCCTACGCGGCTCACTTGAGAAACACCTAAAGAGACAACGTCTACCTTCGGACCATTCTTCATAGACTCAATCCACTTTTGTTTCTCTGTTGGGTTAGCCTTAGCTTGATCAATAACATAGGTGAAAGCCTTGTCGTAATCTTTGTTATTAACGGCATTAAAATATTCTTTTACCGATGCTTCCGCAGCTTCTTCACTACCTTCACCTACTACAGCATTCGCGAACCACCCCATGGATATGGTCTTATCAGAAGGCGCCATATAACGCATGGAAAAGACCAGAAACGCAAAGAGCACTTACGATTACAGCGATAAGAACTTTCGTTGTTAAAGAGCTGCTAGTAGGAGATACTTTCATAATAGACGCTAAGCGCTTGTCGATTACGATATGTTGTAAGGCGCTGCCATATTGATTATCCTGGGGTTGCCCCTTTTTACTCAATAAACCTAATAAGATCAATGGGCCTACAAAAGGAACGAAGAATAGTAATAATGTGTCACTACCTTTTCCCGTATCATGGAGACGACGGACACAGAGTGCAACCATAGGCACAAAAGAAACGAGTCCCAAAATCGAGATAATCATCCATGCTAAACCAAGTAAATAAGGGCCTGTTTTAAATATAGCAGTCAACGCGCAGAACACTGCTAATATACAGATTATTACAACATTCCACAAGAATATAAATTGGAAAAACTCCCTACGGGAAGCACGTCCATCGGTATCCATGAACTTTTTCCCCATTACATAAAGGAACGTATCCTTATAACTCATTTGGTAATGGGCGAAAGGATAGATTACATCGCCTTCTGGTGCGATACGCTCCACCTCTGTTGCCACTGTATACTGCCCACACGTAGGGCAAAACATAGCCTCCTCATCACAATAATGACGGCAAGTATCACAATAACGTTTCATAAACTTCTCTCCGAAACTCTCAATCTTTTATTATTTTAACTATCTCAATTACTTATTATTTTAATAATCTCAATCACTTATTATTTTAATAATCTCAATCACCTATTATTTTAAATAGGTATCTACCGCCTCAGTAAATCCTTGTCGATAGAGATTGGCGCCACCGTTTGCAGGATGACGCAAACCAATGGCAGATAGACCAAATTTCCCCATCGTATCCGCAGACTTTTGCCCTACTGCGAGCACGAGAGGATCTGTACCGCCTAATTCTATATGTAGATCCAACAAGCGTTTTGTATATTCCCAACCTAATTGTTGCTCTTTATCCGTAGGTGTGCGATTCGTCAGTGGATTTCCTTCCTTATGTGGATGGAAGGGAAATATGTTCCACAACAATGTATCATAGGGATCGATACCCTTTTCAACAATAGCACTCCATACTACAGTGTCAGTAGGTTCATTAAAACCATCCTTTTGCTGTGTTCCTTTTAACAAAGAGCTAGTAGGTGAACTAGTACGTTCTAAGCGAATAGGTGTTACGTCCTTTGCACGAATAATTTTGTGCTTATCTAGTAGCATTCTTTCACAAGTAATAGCAATACCTGTAAAGCGTCCCCCTTGATAACCTACAGCCTCAGCCACCACAAAGACCTTAGCTCGACCTAAGCGCGGCAATAAATAAGCGACTAAATTATCTCGGCGCACCTGTGCCGCATCAAAGCCCTTTGTGACAATCTCTAAATCAGGATTTACCTCGCCCCAAGGATTATGAACAAGACTACCCGAATACTGGGCGAGCCAATCTACAAAACCGCGCACCTTCTCTACACGCGCTGTATCAAAGGACCCTAAATATTCATCAAAAGACAAAGTCTTCTCTAACTCAAATAAAGACATACAGCCTCCAATTTAAATTTCATATGTTATTACCGATATATATCTACTATACATGATAATTACACGAATTGCATAAGAAATATAAAAATAAGCAATAAAAAACTCCCTCAAGTATTTCGCCGTTCTTGAGGGAGTTTTTTTGTGCTTACAGTGAATTCTTACAATCCTTCAGCTACTTATAGTATACATTATTTTAGAATTTTGTCCATTATAATCAGAACCACCCGTAAAACGGGTGGTTTGCTCACGGGCTATAAGCCCGTAGTACTAGGCCAGCGTCTAAAGGCGCTGGCTTTCCTACGTTCAAGCCGCATAGCCATTGACTCGTAACGGTCCCCTTAAAGGGGATATGTATTACTTGCTACCCTTAAAAGGGTCCTCATATTCTTTTACACTAAGTTTATCTTTCATTTGGTCATGTAACTCTTGCTCACGTATATATTTTTTTACGGTGGCTTCATTTAATCCTACCGTACTTACATAATATCCCTCGGACCAAAAGTGTCTATTTCCAAATTTATACTTTAAGTTTGCGTGTTTATCGAACATCATTAGCGCACTTTTACCCTTTAGATATCCCATAAATGATGAAACTGATATTTTAGGTGGAATTAACACTAGCATATGCACATGATCTGCCATAAGCTCCCCCTCTATAATCTTGACGCCCTTATATTCACATAAACGTCTCAGTATTTCACGTAAACTATTTCTGTATTGATTATATATAACTTTACGTCTATACTTAGGTGTAAATACTATGTGATATTTGCATAACCATTTTGTGTGCGCAAGGCTCTGTGTCTTTGTTGCCATATAAAATCACCTTTCTTTTGTATATAATGCGGCTTGAACACCTACATTATACTTAAGCAAGGTGATTTTTTGTATAACTTCGTTGCCGCATAGCGGTGGTTTTATGATTCGCGACTACGTCGCGAACCAGTCTAAAGACAATAATTAAAGAAACCACCTAGGTATGTCGCAGTCCCTAGGTGGTTTCTTTTGTGCACTCAGTGGAGCACTTACAATCTTTAGCTTATTATAGTATACCGTAAAACAACTAAATATAGAACTCGATTTTGTCTTCTTTTGCTAGTTGGAATTGTTCGAAGATGTGGTTACGTATATTAACAAAGTTCGGCGATGTACGATCCGTTCTATCGATGATGTTTACAGGGATTATAGTTTGTACACGACCTGGATTTGCAGATAGTACTACAACGCGGTCTGCAAGGACTACGGCTTCTTCAATGTCATGCGTAACAGAATACCACAGTTTTACCTTCTTCACGGCAGATGCGAGAGATTTCGTCTTGCAAGTTGATGCGTGTCAACGCATCAAGGGCGCCTAGTGGTTCGTCCATAAAGATAATATCTGGATCTACCGCTAGTGCACGGGCAATGGATACACGTTGTTGCATGCCCCCAGATAGTTCTGCAGGATAGCGATTGCGAGCATGATCGAGGCCCACCATTTTAACGTATTTGTCGATAATAGCGGGACGCTCTTCTTTAGGCACCTTTTTACTTTCAAGACCAAGCTCAATATTGCTTTCCACCGTACGCCACGGCAACAAGCCATAGTTTTGGAATACCGTTACATATCTGAGTTGAGGAGCTTTTACCTCTTCACCATCGATAGTGATGGAACCAGATGTAACGAGCTCAAAGCCCGCCATAGCATTTAATAGCGTACTTTTACCAGAACCAGAAGGCCCTAAAGAGGCAAATAAACTCGCCCTTTTCAATGTCTAAGTTGATATCTTCAAGAATGGTGAGTGGTTCCCCATCTTTCATAAATTCCTTGTGTATGCATTGCGCACCGAAATGTAACCCATGAGGCCACCTCCTATTTCTCAATACCCCAACGTTTGTAAATCCATTTTTCGATGAGGGATACGCCCCAATCGAGTAAAAGCCCAACGAAACCGATGGTCAAAATGGCTACCATTAAAGAGATCGTTACGCAAGTTATTTCTCATATCGATAATGAGGAAGCCAAGGCCTGTTTGGGAGCCTACCATTTCCCCTGTTACAAGGAAAATCCACGCTGTACCAAGGGCGATGTGAAGACCAGATGCAATGCCAGGAAATACGGCGGGCAACACGATTTTAAATAACAACTCTGGCTGTCTAATACCAAAGTTGCGCGCCACCTTGATATATACAGGATCGATATTTTGGATGGCAGACACTGTGGATAACAGCACTGGGAAGAACGCTGCGATAAAGATGATAACAATAGCCGGCGCTTGACCGATACCGAAAAAGAGAACGATAAACGGCAACCATGCTACTGGAGAAATTGGTCGAATGACTTGAACGATTGGATTGATGTAGTTCCAGATTCCCTTGTACCACCCCAAGATAAGGCCGAAGAATACGCCGGCCACAACGGAAATGATGTAACCAATGAAGAACCGTACTAAACTATCTGCGATATCCTTAAAGAGAACGCCGTCTCCGATGAGTTCTCCAAAGCCGACCAACACCTTATACGGCGTTGGCAATAGCGCTTCGTTAAAACCGCCGAGGCGAACGATCAACTCCCAAATTAGCCAAGCTGCAATAAATGAACCCGGCACATATGTATATTTCTTCATGGTCCCCCTCCTATGGTAACAACGATGTATCTACAAACTCTGAATAACTCGGCACTTTTTTGATTAAATCAATATGTGTCATGTGATGCACAAGCGCATTATAACGGTCCTCTGTAAGGGCTAAATCTTTAAACCCAATCACTTTGAGGGAACGTTCAATAACTGAATCATTAAACTTCATGTACTTTGAAGAAATCTCCTCTTGTGCCTTTGGATGCTCGTCTAAATATGTACCTGCATCGAGATAGGCTTTTGTGAAAGCTTTTGCCAAGTCATGATGTTCATCGACGAATTGACCATTAAACACAAGAGCACAGCAAATATTATCATGCCAGAGATGGTCAGGATCTTCGAAGACCTTCCCAGTTCCCATTTCAAGGGCTAGAGAGCCAAATGGTTCGGCTACACTATACCCAGCAATTTGTCCTACCGCTAGAGCAGAAGGCATTTCTGGAGGGCTCATTTCTACGATTTGTACATCTTTTTCAGAAAGACCCGCTTGTTCAAGCATGAGGTCTACGAGAATTTTTTGAGTAGATTGCTTATGAGGGATCGCAAAGGATTTACCTTTCAAGTCTTGTACGGAGTTAATATCGTTATTGACGATAATAATATTACCCTCTGTATGACCTAGTGCTGCAGCACGTACATCGATGCCTTGCTCACGAGCCTTTACACCTAACTCAACGAGTACCGATGCAGCATCTACCTTACCTGTATTTAATGCATCCATCAACTCTGGCCAAGACCCATATTTAACAAGCTCTACATGAACAGGACCATCTGCCGTTTCCAGCTCTTTTGTAGCAAATACTGGCAATGCATGAGTAATTGGTAAATAGGCTACCCGTACAGTCTTTAATTCTTGTGCCGTCTTTGGTTTATGGTGTTCATGATAACCATAGGCTATGCAGCCAATAACCAAGAGAACCACTCCGATGATTAGATACCATGTCTTCTTCATAACTTCCCCTCTTTCTACCTCATAACAAGGGGCGTTTTTGACACATGTCTTTTTTCGCACTTTTCTAAAACCTAGATGAAATATGGTTTTAGAACACCTCGTTTCCAAACTTATCTATACCCTACTATATCAATGTGTATTAATTCTGTCAACAAAACATAGTAATATTATAGGTATTATTATTTGGGTGCGAAAAACATCTATATATTAAAAATAGGTAGCACCCAAAGGATGCTACCTATTTGCAGTCGTTATTTACTTGTTAGATTTACTTGTTAGACTTACTTGAATATAGTCTTTTTATTCAATACATATACCTCTGATGTACCGGCTTCGCTAAATTCTGATACATTCGGGTAAATAGAGGATTGACGGAAGTGCTTAATTTCGCCTTTTGGAACGATTAACATCACAGGTTTACCAGACGCGATAATCTTGTTAAACTCCTCTTCATTGACTTGTTCCATAAGATATTTCTTTGACCATTCAGCACTGCGTTTTCTTAATTTATCTCGATCATCCCAGCGACTTTCATCACCATTAATTTTGATAATCTTATGACCTGTATAGTATACAGTCGCTGTACTATAACCGTTATAGTAATATACATCGCCATCATAAGAGTCTACTACTGGTACTACATCAATATTACTACGTTGTTTAATAAATGGCTCTAAGCCTTCTACAACAACGATAGAGGATATCACCATCGTACCAAGGACGATAATAGTGACTAAACGATAGCCTCTTCTTGTAAACCATGCATGAAGCATAAGTAGTACTGCTATAGCCACCACTACGTAGAGCAAGAAATAGAAGCCCCACGGAGCGAAGAACGTTCCCGCTACATAGGCAAGCCACAACAGCAACGTCGGCCCCACAATAATCCATTTTAAAGCTCTAGACTTACCTTTACGAATAAGCTTCATAACGCCCATGGCACCAATAGCACTAAATGGAACGAGACTAACAAAGGTATATAAAGGATATTTAGTAGCCATCAAGGTATAGAATAAAACAATACCTACACCCCAAGTCATATTATAGATAAAACCTGTATGACGTTGTTTTAAACCATCGATAATACCGTAAATAACGGCCCCCGTCCACGGCATAGAAGCGCCGAGGAAAATAGCCAGATAATACCACCAAACATTATCTTCAGGATGCTCGGATTGTGTGGCACGTGTTACATTGTGAAGACCTAAGAAACCATTGATGAAATCTTGGCCGTGAACGCTGTACATGTACGCATACCACGGGAAGCAGACTGCACAAAATGCTAAAATACCACGCCAATCAAAGATGGCTTTCACCATGGACCAAGAGCGGTTGATGCCTGCAAAGACAAGTAAAATCATCCCTGGCAAGACAAGTGCTACAGGACCTTTAGTGAGTACACCTAACCCTGCAAATACATAGGCTACAATCATGGCATATGGTTTCTGTTCCACCATCCCCTTATAGGAGTAAATCATGACCATCAATGTCGTATATAGTAAGACCATATCCGTAATAATGCCATGAGCTACGGTCCAGAACATGAGAGATGTACCCAGAACAGAACCACCGATGAGCCCAAGCGCCCATTTACCGCTTATAGTGCGCATCGATTGATACATAGTCGCTACTGACAAAGCGCCAAAGATAGCACTTGGTAGACGAACCACCCAATCGGCGATACCAAAAAGTTTAAAACTAAGGGCGATAAGCCAATAAATCATAATCGGTTTGTCGTACCAATAGGTACCATAAATTTGAGGAGACAGCCAATCACCAGAAAGAACCATTTCCTTCGCAGTTAACGCGTAATTAGATTCAACAGGATCGGTAATAGGCAACATATTATTGCCGAACATGTAGAACACGAGCCACACAATAAACATGACTGGTGTTAAGCGAGAGAGTTTCATAAGGCCCCTCCTTATCGACGATTGCGATAATATTTAAAGCCCAGTACTGCAGCTATAATAACAAACACAACAATCATAACAATCAAGAATTCATGATTGTATTCGATAAGATCTTGCCAATTTTCACCAAGTATCTTGCCAAGGTAAACGAGCAAAATCGTCCAAGGAATCGTACCAAGAACTGTCCAAATGATGAAGTGCCACATTGGATAGCGCGCCATACCTGCTGGGAAAGAAATGAAGGTACGAACACCAGGTAAAAGACGACCAAAGAATACGGCCGCACCACCGTATTTATTGAACATCTTTTCTGCTAATTCAAATTTATGTTCATTAAAGAATACATATTTACCGTATTTCAATAATAGAGGACGACCACCATATTCACCCATCCAGTAGGATAATACAGAGCCAACGATCCCTGCCAAAGTACCTACGACCATCGTCGTATGCATATCAAATACGCCTTGAGCGATCAGATATCCTGCAAAACCAAGGACGATTTCACTAGGAATAGGAATGTTAGCATTTTCCAAAACCATTGCAATAAACATGGCTGCATAGCCATACGTTTCCATAAACGAAATAATATATTCCACTGTTTTACCCCTTTTTAATCCCCATATGGGTCCATTATGCACAAATTTTTGGGCATAGTATTTTCATCATTACCATACCTGTTCGGTATACCTTATATTTTACCATAATAAAAAGGCCCTCACCACAAGGTGAAAGCCTTTAACTATTATACGATTATTGCAATTCAGTAGTTTGAGTTGTTACTTCACGAGCCGTAGTAAATGCAGCAAGTTCTGCATCACCAGAACCAAGGATTACTTTGTTAGCTACTAGCGCATTAGCCGCTGTTTTAGCATCTTGTAAAGTAATTCCAGCACGAGGAGCACTAATTGTGACTGATGTGCTTTTACCACCGACCGTAGAAAATGTAAGATATACAACGCGTTTTTCCGCCATGTGGGCGCCTCCTTTCACGTTTCATAAACAAGTTCTCGAATATAGATAGAATAGGATGATCTTTGTAGCTCTGTAGCTCTGTAACTCTGCAATTCTGTAGTTACACTAATTACACTCAGATTAAATATATCTATCTACGATTCATATCAATAAGGATGGGAATGTGTGGACTTGCGATTGCTACACCCTTTTACGACTATGTAAGGATGTATGAAATCAGCAATTTAGAATGTGTTTGGAGCACCTAAAACAAGAATATGTAGATAATCTACAATTAATGTCCTAAAGATACTTCATTGACGCGGACCACGTCGGACAAGCTGTGGTCATACAAGGCTGCCAGCGCATTACCAACGGTTTTCACATTATCGTCGGACGCTTCTTCTGCAACACGTGTATAGGTTACGTCTTTGTACTTCGGCGCATCTTCGGTACCGATGTTAAAACGCAACACCAATTTAGTGCGTTTAATGTTAGCCATCGTATCACCTCCTTTCACCCTCTTATATTCCTGAGGTCCCCCTTCGACAACCTCGGTGTGAATTAAGGTGATTTTGGTGAAAGCCGGTGAATTATCATTACAATCCCTTATTAACAAGCAAAAGACCTTTACTAGTACTAGTTATATATGAGGTATAAAACTAGTTTCCGTAAAGGTCTATATACTGCTCAGCCTATAATCAATGTAATAATAAGCGATTAAGTTATAAGTACTATATTATAAGTACTATGTTATGAGTACTATGTTATGAATACTATGTTATATGTACTATTCAGTTAAATTTTATTCGGTTTTCAAGGCCAACATGAAGTCATAAGCTTTAACAGCTGCTTCTGTATCTACAAAGTGGAATGGGTTTAACATGCGGCAGAATTTAAAGAGATATTCATGTTTACGTAGAATTTCTTTTACGTGTAACACCGTATCGCGCGCCGTGCGAGCTGAACTATAGCCATTCATCATAGCATATAGATAGGTCATCGGTAGATTATCTTCACGCAAATAGCTATGAGCAAAGGTAATCAAATCCCAACCTTGCGGTGTTAATTCAGGCCAACGACGGCCATTCTCCCAATCTAGTAAGGTAATCTTATCTGTTTCTGGATCATAGGTAATATCACGCATGGCAGGACGCCCATGAGATAAACCATAGTCATGTAACTGACCTAAGGTCTTCCCAAATATATAAAAGATATGTGTTACCATATCATCCAAACTATCGTCATCAGGATGTTGCGCAGGCAATTGACTATAATAAGTTAAAGTATTACCACACGCTTCAGTAACAAAGTAATGTTCTCTAAAGCCTGCAATCGTAGGCGCTACAGGCAACTGAGTATTCACAAAGGAAATTTTATAGAACTCATAATCAAAAGAAGCTCTAGGGGCTGGCTTAATCCAACTAGAGCGATTATTACTAATATCTTGTTTTACATAATATTTTTGGTTATTAAATTCTACAGGAAAAACACGATGGTCTTTCTCTTGATCGATCATCCGATCGATATATTCTAATAGCATATCATTCATTATATCCTCCCTGTATATAGCACTTAATAATGTTAAAAATCCCTTTTACATAATCGTTCACTTAAAGTAGACGTTCTATATACAACGAATCTCCCAATCGTATAAGTTCTACATTATAAGCCCAACATTATTATGATTTATGAACTGACGCTGTTATATAAGTCGTCGCTCATATAAGTGTATGCAATCAATATGCTCATTATACTATAATTCTCAATTGATATCAAAACCAAATTTATTTATAAAACTAGAATAGAAAAACCCCTAGCCTAAGCTAGGGGGTTCTTCTGGTAATTATGATAATAGGTTTAGATATAGGACAATGCTAGGACCAACTGAGGTCACGTCCTAAATCAAACGAATTAACCTACGAATTTAGTCACTGCTGCAGTGTCAGTTAAGTGACGTTTAGGCATACCCATTTCATCAGGGGAGATGCCAAGAGCAAGACCCACTAATTGGGACATGTGCAAGATTGGCATATCTTTGCCACCGCCAACAACTTCTTTAGCTTCTTTGGAACATATCAAGTTGCATTTGGCAAAGTGGGCAAGGAGTTACTACGCAATCTGCACCTTCTGTAGCTGCATCTTTGTTGATGGAGCCAGTCATTTGCATTACGGAATCATGCGCAGGGTATACAGCATGGAAACCGCAGCAATCGAGCTTACGGGAGAAGTCGATTGGTGTAGCACCGATAGCAGAAATCAAATCTGCTAAGGATGTAGGCATTTGATAATCTTCGAAGCCCAATTCAGTTTGAGGACGAAGAATATGGCAACCATAGTATTCAGCTACACGTAAACCAGTTAAAGGTTTAACAACTTTAGCTTTCAATTTGTCCAAACCGTAATCGCGGATCAATACCCATAAGAAATGCGTAATATCAGTTGTACCGCGATATTGTTTACCGATTTGAGCTAATTTTTATTAACTTCGTTCTTTTTTTCGTTTTATCAAGCTCGTTTTAGCTTCACGAAGCATCAAAGTACAAGTATTACATACAGTTAAAAGGTTCAAACCTTTTTCTTCTGCTAGTGCAATATTACGTGCGTTTGTAGCAAGTGTAATTTCTGGAGCGATGTCTTGAACGTGGACGCGCCGCAGCAAGTCCAGCCGTCAAGCTCTTCCAACTCGATGCCTAATTTTTTAGCTACTGCAACAGTTGCCATGTAATCTTCTTTGGCAGCGCTTTCAAGAACGCAACCTGGGAAAAATGCGTATTTCATTATTTGCTTACCTCCTCAGCTGCTTTCATAAGTCTGCGAACACCATCAATACCGTTTACAGGTTTTTGAGGTACTACAAGTTCAAAAGGATTAATTTTGCTGTGTTTCCACAAACGTAATGCATAGAATGCTTGTTTAGCGGAATCTACAACACCGTCAGATTTCAAGCTCATAGAAACTTCTTTCAAGCGACCAGTTTTGTAAAGGTCTTCTTTGAAAGCAACCGCATGGCGAACGCCTTTGTTGTTAGTAAGACCAGCTTTAGTAGCTTCTTTACGCAAGTTAGAAATATCCACAGCAGGTTTTAAGTGTTTAGGACAACGGGAGATACAGTTCATGCAGTGAACGCATTTCCAAAGACCGTTGTCGAATGCAGGTTGAATGTGAGCCATAGGTGCATCATCACGGCTATCCAATACGAAACGGTTAGCTTTAGTGAATACATATGGTTCCAAGAAATCGTCTTGACGTGCAGTCAATTTGTTACATTCAGATGCGCAGCAACCGCAAAGGATACATTCTGTACCAGCAACGAATTTTTTGAAATCAGCTGGAGTTTGACGAACGATTTTGTCGCCTTCGTTGAATTCAGCTTTAAGGAAGATCCAAGGAGCAACCAATTTCAAACGATCAACTTTTGCTTCCCAGTCAACAACTAAGTCACGGATAACGCGGAAGTTGCCGATAGGTGCAATAGTTAATTCATCTGTACCATAACGTTCTGTCAATTCATCAATTTTAGATTCACAGCCGAGCATCGCTTCGCCGTTTACGCGAATGGAGCAAGCGCCACAAACTGCGGAACGACAAGCTGCCAAGAATGTTAATGTTGGATCTTGAGTATCTTTAATTTTTTGAAGGCCCCAAAGAATTGTACGGTCAGGTTCGTAATCGAATTTGAAAGTTTGTACAAACGCGCGACCTTGTTGGTAACGGTGGATATGATAGGTGATTTGTCTCATCTTAGTACTTCCTTCTTGTGGTTCGTATTTAGTGAACACTACGTCGCGTTCTGTTAATTCGTACTCGCCATTTGCACCCAATTTGATCAAAGAGTGTTTTAAGTATCTTTCATCATTACGTTTTGATGGTCTTCACGGATATGAGCACCACGAGATTCACGACGGTGTAAAGCGCCCATAGCAATAGCTTTCGCTACTGTTAACATGGAACCGATTTCACAATAGTTTACGAATGCCATGTTGTAAGTACGTTCAGGGTCACCTACATAACAAGTTTTGTAATCTTCCATCAATTGGTCGATTTCTTTAACGCTTCAGTAATACCTTGCTCGTTACGGAAGATACCTACTTTATTCCACATTGCATCAGCCAATGCATCGCGGATTTCAACTACAGGACGGCCGCCTTCACGAGTAGTTACTTCAGTGAATTTAGCTTCCCAAGCTTTAGCAGCTGCAGCCAATTCTGCATCTACGTTAGGTTGTTCATGTGTTTCAGCATAGTCAGCTGCACCAGCACCGGATACTTTACCGAATACTACGCCGTCAGCCAAGGAGTTACCACCTAAGCGGTTAGCACCGTGGATGGAGATACAAGAAGCTTCGCCGGAGGAGAACGAACCAGGCACTTCACATGCACAAGTTTTGTAGTCAACTACATCGATACCACCCATTGTATAGTGACATGTTGGACGAATAGGTACTGGTTGTACTAACGGATCGCAATGTTCGAAAGTCATAGCCAAGTCACGGATACCATGAAGTTTTTCGATGATAACTTCAGGACCTAAGTGACGAAGGTCAGCTACTACGTATGCGTTAAGACCAGAACCGAAACCACGACCTGCAGCGATTTCATCTTCGATTGCTTTCGCTACAACGTCACGGGATGCCAATTCCATTTTGTTAGGCGCATATTTTTTCATGAAACGTTCGCCTTCAGCATTAAGAAGGTAACCACCTTCACCACGAACCGCTTCAGACATCAAGATACCAGTACGACCAAGACCAGTTGGATGGAATTGGATCATTTCCATATCTTTTAATGCATTACCAGCGCGGAATGCTGCTGCCATACCATCGCCTGTAGAAAGGAATGGGTTTGTAGTACGAGTCCAGAAGATACGGCCTGCACCACCAGTAGACAAGATAATTGCTTTAATTTGTTCTACTTTACCTTCTTTCATGTTCCACACAACTGCGCCACCAACGTGACCGTTTGCGTCTTTAACAAGATCTAAAAGGTACCATTCTTGTAAGAAGTGTACGCCTTCTTTCAAGCATTGTTCATAAGTAGTGTGCAAAATTATGTGACCAGTTTTATCCGCAGAGTAGCAAGTACGTGGATAGGATTGACCACCGAAGTTACGTTGAGCAATTTTGTTTTGCTCTGTACGAGAAAGGAGCACCCATGTGGTCCATTTCAAGTACGCCTTCTGGACAACGAGAGCAGAAGAATTCGATCGCATCTTGGTCACCAAGATAGTCAGAACCTTTACTGTATCGAAAGTATGCGTTTCAACTGTATCTTCAGCTGCACGTTGTTCAAACATGCATTGACACCGCCTTGTGCCATTGCTGTTGCTGAACGGGTTGGGAAAATTTTAGTAATAAGAGCTACTTTTAAGCCTTTGCGACGACCAACTTCAAGAGCCGCGCGTTGACCAGCGCCACCGCTACCTACTACTAGAACATCAAACTGTTCCATAATGACCTCCTCATAACTACCTATTAAAAAGAAAATTTCTTAGACTATCTCATTTCAAAACTTATAAAATTTTTGATAACCTAATCATTTTTCTTTCAAGAAAACCCCATACTTATGCGATTTTTCTATTGCGTTACCTCTAATTATAGAGAGCAGTCATGTATAAACCCTATTATGCATAATTAATTTTGATTAATCTAATTGATAATTTATTTCACTTAATGTTTTTTAGGTAAAATTATGAGAAAAAAAAATTGTAATATGAATAATTTTCACAAGAACTTAAGGATATTACGAAAGTAGTTCGGTTCCGAAATTTTTGTATATTTTATTTCTCCTAACACATATGCGATCCCCATAAATACTAGCTTTTACTTTATCTCAACTGTTCATAATAATTAATATCCGTTAAATTCCTACTAAAACTACCTCGAATTTAACTATCGAAAGTCATCGTTTTTTCATCCATAACAAGTATTTATCTCTGTGATAATAATTATCACAAGTTTTTAGTGATTTCTTTCATCATCATCCAAAATCAATAAAATCTTAGTCATCTATGCGCATACGGCAATCTTCGATATAGTTCATCTTCATTCATTAGTAGAATTCATTAACTTTCAGTCTTTCACCATTTTTAGAGCTCCCGAACAGAAGAGGCTTATAAACTCGCATAGACATTCATCTTTGCTCATTCCCATTGTATAATAAGGTATGATAATAGATTATATAATATTATATATATAGTCACCTTATATGGTGTTGTGGCTTCACAATAAAAGAAAGCTTATATATATAATGACTATATTATAGTAGTTGGAGAGCTATATATTTAACTCATACATAAGGAGAACAGAGAATGAAAATTTTACTTGTAGAAGACGAAGAAATGCTGAATGGCATTACAGCTAAATATTTGCGTGCTGAGAATATGACTGTTGATACATGCTTCAACGGTCAACAAGCGATTGATTATGTTAACACATCTAGCTATGACGTTATCGTAATGGACATTATGATGCCGATCCTCGACGGCATTAGCGCTCTTGCAAAATAACGATGGCAATACAACACCTGTATTGCTACTAACAGCAAAAGATTCCTTACAAGATAAAGTAACAGGCCTTAATACTGGCGCTGACGACTATCTCGTAAAACCTTTGATCTTGAAGAATTAACAGCTCGTATTTATGCATTGGCTCGCCGTAACGCGCGTCATGCACAAAACGACATCCATGTTGGTCCTCTTACTATCAATGTTACAATACAGTTAAACGCGATGGCGAAACGATTACATTGACAGCAAAAGAATTCGACCTCTTATTCTATTTAGCAAGTAACGAAAAATATCGTATTGTCCCGTCAACAAATTCTTGACCATGTTTGGGAATACGATTATGAAAGCTACTCTAACCTCATCGACGTATACATTAAAGATTTGCGCAAAAATCGATACCGATGAGAATGTAAAAGTCATTCAAACGGTTCGTGGAGAGGGTATGTCCTCAAAACTGAAACTAACGATCCC